>Ga0181533_1000136_pt1 | contig 91855 bp, 74 predicted proteins | sample PEATcosm2014_Bin_45_FD_119772 | JGI IMG/M metagenome (GOLD analysis project Ga0181533, IMG submission 119772) | Peatland microbial communities from MTU Mesocosm Facility, Houghton, MI, USA - PEATcosm2014_Bin11_60_metaG | ecosystem: Environmental > Terrestrial > Soil > Wetlands > Peat | place... | reverse complement strand
TGCGGCCAAACTTCTCAAAACTCGCCTGCGATGCCAGTGTCTGCTGAAAACGCGCGATTTGCCTCATGCTTATAGTTTATTCAAATATGACGCGGGTTGCAGACTTGTGCAGAGGTTCCCTAAGTTATTGATAGAAATACTGATAGACTCAACAATGGCCTTCATCTGGGCTACTATTCCGGCCAAAAAGTTCAAAATATTTTGCGAAAGGTCCACCAAATGAAATCAATAACTTAGAGCTGTGGCTCGCCAAAAATACCGATCTGCCGTCGAATGAAGAAGATGAATGGACTGTCCGATTTGGTCAGTCTCCGTGCAAAACTGGTCTTATGCTGCGCCTGCTAAGACTTTTGCCTGTTTTGGCTACCCGATTGTTCCGCTCTCGCCGCGACCTTCTGTTGGAAAACCTGGCTCTTCGGCAACAGCGCGCCGTTTTGAAGCGGCGGCATCGGCAGCCGCGGTCTGGTCCTTCTGAGAAATTGTTCTGGGTGATCCTGCGGCGGCTCTGGTTTGGATGGAGGCAGACGTTAATTCTTGTCCCACCGGAGACCGTCTTCGGCTGGCATCGGGCAGGATTCAAGTTGTACTGGACCCGGCTCTCGCGGCATCGAACTTGTGCGGGCAGGAAGTGCGTCAGCATCGAACTGCGAGAACTCATCTTGCGCATGGTTGCCGAGAACTCAACGTGGGGTGCTCCACGCATTCACGGTGAGCTGAGGATGCTTGGTTTCGATGTTTCGGAACGAGCCGTCTTGCGCCGGATGCGAAAGGCTCCTCGAAATCCAGAGCCGGCAAAGCGCTGGGCGACCTTTCTGAGCGATCATCGTGAGGCCATCGCCGCAATGGATTTCTTCACCGTGCCGACGCTGACCTTTGGCGTCCTTTACTGCTTCTTCGTGATTGCGCACGGCCGGCGCTGGGTTTTGCACCTCAGCGTCACCAGGCATCCGAGCAGCCTTTGGGTCATTCAGCAGTTGCGCGAGGCATTCCCCTATGACTCGGCACCCGGCTATCTGATCTTTGATCGCGGCACAAACTTCAATGAAGAAGCAATCGACACATGGAAGAGTTTCGGTATCCAGCCCAAACGAACCAGTTTCCGAAGCCCCTGGCGGAACGGTGTTGCCGAGCGCTGGATCGGCAATTGCCGCCGAGATATGCTCGACCATGCGATGGTAGTGAACGAACGGCATCTGAAGCGCCTGATGAATGAGTACGTCCGTTACCAGCACGAGGACCGAACGCATCTTGCGCTGGCAAAGGAAACGCCAGCGGGCCGTGAAGCTGCTAAGACCTCTGATGCACACCGTGGAATCGTATCGTCTCCAAGGCTTGCCGGTCTGCATCATCGTTGCGATCTGGCCGCCTGAGGTCCGCTTCGAGCAGATCGCCTCAGAGTCGAAGATGAACTGCGGTGATAGGTGTGGCCGCCAATCTTACGCCGCCCCCTTGGCGGTGTCTTCATGATCCACCGAGGTCTCCGAAGCACCCGTCTCCTCAGTCGGAAATCCATGGCAAACTGATCCGAATTCAAAACTCGTGCCCTGATTGTGCCAGATGGAATTTTAGCGAAGCACACCGCCACGAGGGACCCATAGGCGGCGGTAGTTGAGATACTTTAACTTAGAGTTACCGCCGGCTTCGGAAGCTCATCGCCGCGCAGTTGATTGCTGCTTTCCACACTGCTCAATCCAAGCTGGCGATTCCTTCTCAAGTCTGCCATTTACCTTTTAAGGCCTCGCTCCCGAGCCCGAAAATACCCCACATCGGACCGTACCTGGATACGAAAGCAGGGGACTCCGTTGCTGCGCTTTCTATGGCGTGAGAGTACACGTCACGCCTCCACAGTGGCCAGCTTCTCCTCCTGCTTTGGCATCAGTGGATTCCGCAGTTTGCTCGCAACATCCGGGACGTTCAAGGGGCGACTGAAATAGTAGCCTTGAAACTCGTCGCATTTATGTTCCCTGAGAAACGACAATTGAGCCTCGTTTTCGACCCCTTCGGCGATGACCATCAGGTTCAGGCTCTTTGCCATGCTGATGATCGCGGTCGTGATCGCCGCGTCGCCGGGATTGTCTGCGATATCCCGGATAAACGAACCATCTATCTTGAGTTTTGTGACCGGAAATTGCCTCAGATAGCTGAAGCTCGAATAGCCAGTCCCGAAGTCGTCGATTACCAATTTCAACCCCAAATCTTTCAGGTCCTGAAGAACCTCGAACATCACGTCCGCATTTGACAAAAGAAGACTTTCGCTCAGTTCAAGCTCGAGGTATTGAGGGTCAAGGCCAGTCTCGTGCAACACCTGCTTGACAAATTCCCAGAAGCCCTCCTGACGAAACTGCACAGCCGAGACATTTACCGCCACCGGCACCGCGAGGAGTCCCTCGTCCTGCCATTTTCTTATCTGGGAGCACGCGGACCTTAGAACCCACTCACCGAGGGCAGAAATGAGGCCGCTGTTCTCAGCAACCCGGATGAATTTGTCAGGCATTACGAGACCTAGCTCCGGGTGGTGCCAACGGATGAGCGCTTCCAGCCCTATGACTCTGCCGCTCGCAATGTTAATTTGCGGCTGATAAACAAGGAACAGTTCTTCTCTGTCGATAGCCAAGCGCAGGTTGTTCTCCAGGGTCAATCGCTCCATGACCCGTGTGTTCATCTCATCGGTAAAAATGCAAAGTGCGTTGCATCCGTTTTCTTTAGCTCTATACATCGCCGCATCGGCATTCTTGATCAGGGATTCTGCGTCTTCACCGTGCTCGGGAAAAATGCTGATGCCCAGGCTGCCAGTAATGCTGAGTGAACGGTTCCCCGCACAAGCGTCTTTTGTCCATCCGGCTCCTCCAGTTCGACAATTATCTTGCGGCCAGTAACAGTGCCAAATACGCAATGCTGGTAAGTTCGCGAGCGGAGGCGTGCTTATACATCTGCTTCGCGTTCCAACCCCTTCGAAATCGTCTGCAGAATCGCGTCAACGTCAAAGACGCACCCTCCCCAGGTACCTCCGCTGATCTGTTGCAGGGCGGCCCAGAGGCGAGTCTCCGGCGGAAGCGCGGGGTCCGGTGCGAGATCAGGGCGCGGCGGCCGCGCAGCTAGAATCCTTGAGGCTTCGGCGTGATCGATCAGCGTGCCTGCCTCCCCGACGAAATTGACTGACCCCTCCAGAGAGTTCGAATCGATGATCACCTCAATCAGATCTCCGTCCCTCAACTTGCCGATAGGTCCAGCGGCCAAGGCCTCCGGTGAGATGTGGCCGATGCAGGCGCCTGTCGAGACGCCGCTGAATCGCGCGTCGGTGAGCAGAACGACTTCCTTCCCGAACGGCAGATACTTCAAGGCAGATGTCAGCTGGTAGGTTTCTTCCATTCCGGCCCCGCGGGGACCACGACAGATCAGCACCATGATCTGTCCAGCCTTAATTTCCCCTTCTTTCAGTGCCTTCACGGCATCGGGCTCCGTGAGGAACACTCTCGCCGGCCCGGTCTTTCGATAGACTCCGTCCGAATCGATCACTGACGGATCAATCGAAGTCGACTTGATGACGGAGCCTTCTGGAGCGAGGTTCCCGTGTGGAAAGCACACTGTGGACTTCAACCCTTTGCTCTTGGCCGCTGCAGGCGTCAGAATCACGTCGTCAGGATTCACTCCGTCGCGATCCGCCAGCAGTGCTCTCAATCTGTTGCGCCGCTCAGAGTCTTTCCATTCGTCAAGAACATCGTTGACCGTGCATCCGCTCACCGTCTGCGCACTGATATCCAAAAGGCCCAATGTTCTTAGATGGAGCATTACTTCGGGAACCCCGCCCGCCAGGAACACTTGGATAGTCGGGTGGTTTCTTGGCCCGTTCGGCAGCGCATCCACGAGGCGGGGCACCTGTCGATTGATCCGGGCCCAATCCTGAGCATTCGGGCGCAGCAAACCCGCGGCGTGCGCGATTGCAGGTAGATGGAGGACCAGATTGGTCGACCCGCCGAAGGCTGCATGGACGAGCATGGCATTGGCGATCGAAATGTCGGTAAGGATGTCGCGCATCCTGATTTGCCGTCTTTCCATCTCCAACAGTGCCCGCGCCGACCGCTCGGCCATGTCCAGCCAGATCGCGTGTCCTGAGGGCGCCAACGCCGAATGGCCGAGGGACATTCCCAGAGCCTCGCCTACCACCTGCGATGTTGCAGCAGTGCCGAGAAACTGGCAGCCGCCGCCCGGGGAAGCACATGCATGGCAGCCGATTTCCGCGGCTTGTTCAGCCGAAATCAGTCCGTGCGTGAAGCGAACGCCGATGGTTTGAATCCTGCCGGCATCTTCTCCCTCTTCGGGCAGAAGAGTGACACCGCCAGGAACCAGGATGCAGGGAAGATCACGGGTCCCGGCCAGTGCCATCATCATTGCAGGCAGACCTTTATCGCAGGTGGCCACGCCCATGACACCCCGCCGCGTCGGCAAGGATCGGATCAATCTCCGGAAGACGGTTGCCGCGTCGTTGCGAAAGGGAAGGCTATCGAACATTGCCGTCGTTCCCTGTGAGCGCCCGTCGCACGGGTCAGTGCATGCCGCGGCAAAGGGGACTGCGCCGGCGGCTTTGAACTCGCGGGCCGCAGCCTCTACCAGCAGCCCTACTTCCCAGTGTCCGGTGTGATAGCCGAGGGCAACAGGGGTTCCGTCTTCCTTCCGGATGCCTCCGTGCGTTGAAAGGATCAGGTACTCGTTTCCGTTCAGCGATGCCGGGTCCCAACCCATGCCGGCATTCTGGCTCAAGCCGAACAGGTCGCCAGATGGCCGCTCTCGCAACATCGTCTCGGTGATGGGCAGGATTCCCCGCGGACCCTGGACCCGTGTGTGGATGTCGTACAGTTCGCCAGATTTCGAGTCAAAATCACAGTGATTCATATTTCCTGTTTACCAGCCTCTCGCGCACCTTGCGTATCAGTATCAACGATTCTCTTTCGAAAAGCCTCTCCGCAAGCGCGGAATACACTTATAGTTTTCGGCATTGGACTGCGTTGCCATGGAAATCCCCAGGGTATGGTAGTCGCGGATGGAGCTTATTGAGCATGGTCAGATCGCTTGAAGGGCGAACAGCCCTGATTACGGCTGCGGGTCAGGGTATCGGGTACGCAGCGGCGCTGGCCTTTGCCGACGCCGGGGCAAGAGTCATCGCGACCGAGATCAATCCCAAGGGGTTGGAATTAGGACGCTACCTGCGTGTGACCGGAATGAGACCGGATGTGCCGGGAGTGGCGCTGAATGCCGAGGGCTGAGGTTCGGGTATACCAATCCCTGGGCCTGGCGCCCGAGGGAGTTTTCCGCATCCGGTGACGCCCGGCGGTTTTGAGCGTTGGCACTCCCTTTCGCGTCTGTCCTTTACGAGAACAGGCGGCTGAAGCTGGTACCCTGAATCCTGAGCAAACCACCTTGGAAAGGCCGGATCATCGCGACCGGCGACCGGAGCTATGGCAGAGTTCGTCATCAAGTTGGCCGATGAGCGTGGACGCGTGCAGGAACAGGTGCATACGGCGGCCACCGCCGATGAGTTGCGGACGCGTTTTGCCCATGCCGGGTACCATGTGTTCTCGGTGCGCGCGCGTTCGGGCTTCGGCGGCCTGGGGCGGCGGAAGGTCAAGCTGGAGCCGTTTCTCATCTTCAACCAGCAGTTTCTTACGCTGATCCGCGCCGGGCTGCCCATTCTGGGCTCGCTGCAGATGCTGGCCAAGGGGCAGAAGAATGCCCACTTTGCCGCCCAGTTGGACGACGTTTCCACCCGCGTGAAGACCGGCGAGGCGCTTTCGTCGGCCTTCGAGGCGCAGAGCGGTTTTCCGGTGATGTATACGACCACGCTGCTGGCCGGCGAGCGCTCCGGGAACCTGCAGGAGGTGCTGGAACGCTACGTGAGCTTCCAGCGGATCTCGCTCTCCTTCCGCAAGAAGCTGATCGCCTCGCTTATCTATCCCAGCGTGTTGCTGACGCTGGTCTCGGGGCTGATGTTCTTCATGTTCGCGGTGGTGGTGCCGCAGTTTGCGGTGCTGTATGACCAGATGGGCTCCAAGCTGCCGGCGATGACGATGGACCTGCTGGCCTTCGGCAAGTGGCTGAACCACAATCTGCTTTGGATCGGGCTGATCGCGCTGGGAACGGCCGCCGGGGTCTATCGCTTTGCCATTACCGAGCGGGGCAAGGATTTTATCGACGGCGTGCGCGTGCGGCTGCCCATCTTCGGCAAGATCTGGCTGAAGTACCAGGTGGCGCTGTTTGCGCGCACGCTGTCCACGCTGCTGACCGGCGGTTTGCCGCTGGTGCCGTCGCTGGAGACGGCGGCGCGCTCCATCAGCTCGCGGCGGGTATCGAAATCGGTGCTGTCGTCGATTTCGACCGTGCGCGAGGGCAAGAGCCTGGCCGAGTCGCTGACCAATACAGGCGTCTTTCCCGACCTGGCCGCGGAGATGATCACGGTGGGCGAACAGACCGGCGCCTTGCCGCAGATGCTCAACTCGGTGGCCGAATTCTTCGAGGAGGACGTGGCCACCGCGCTGACCGCCTCGCTGGCGCTGATCGAACCGGCCATTCTCATCGTGATGGGCGTGGTTGTGGTCTTCATTCTCATCTCGCTTTACCTGCCCATCTTCTCGCTGGGACAGGCGGGCGGGAGTCAGGGGTAACAAGCGATGGCAGACACATCCGTAATTACGCTTCCGATGCCGCTTCCCACCGGCCCGCTGCCCACGGGGCAGGACGAGCGGGCACAGGCCGAGGCGCTGGCGCGGCGCTATCACGCCGAGTTCGTGGACCTGAAAAACTTCAAGATCCAGCACGAACTGCTGCGCACGGTGCCGGTGGAGCTGATGTTCCGCTATAACTTTGTGCCCATCGAGCAGAAGGAAGACGCGCTGGTGATTGCGGTCAGCGACCCATCGCGGCTGATGGTGCTGGATGAGATTGCCGGACTGCTGGCGCACCGCATTGTTGCCAGGGTGGCCACGCTCTCGCAGATTACCGATCTGCTGAAGAAGACCGAGCAGTCGCAGCGGGTGCTGGACGAGGCCAGCGAGGGGCTCACCTTCGATGTGTTGACCGGCGAAGATAACTCCGACGAGAACATTTCCATCGAAAAGCTGACCAGCGAAGAGGACATCAGCCCCATTATCCGGCTGGTGGATACGACCATATTCACGGCTCTGGAGCGGCGCGCATCGGACATTCACATCGAGACCAACGACGATTCCGTGGTGGTGAAGTACCGCATCGACGGCGTGCTGCAGGCGGCCATGGCGCCGATCGCGCGCGAGCACCACTCGACCATTCTGAGCCGCATCAAGATCATGAGCGAGCTGGACATTGCCGAGCGCCGCGTGCCCCAGGACGGCCGCTTCCGCGTTCGCTACAAAACCAGGCTGATCGACTTCCGCGTCTCGATCATGCCGACGATTCACGGCGAGAACGCGGTGCTGCGCGTGCTGGACAAGGAGTCGATGAGCGAGAAGTTCCACCATCTGACGCTGGATGTGGTGGGATTTGCCGACGAGGACCTGAAGCGGTTCCGCCGCTATATTCGCGAGCCCTACGGCATGGTGCTGGTGACCGGGCCGACCGGCTCCGGCAAGACCACCACGCTCTACGCCGCGCTGAACGAGATCAAGAGCGACGAGGACAAAATCATCACCATCGAGGACCCGGTGGAGTACCAGATTCGCGGCATCACGCAGATTCCGGTGAACGAAAAGAAGGGGCTGACGTTTGCCCGCGGACTGCGATCGATTCTGCGCCACGACCCGGACAAGATCCTGGTGGGCGAAATCCGCGACAACGAGACGGCGCAGATCGCGATCAACTCGGCGCTGACCGGGCACCTGGTTTTCACCACCGTGCACGCCAACAACGTGGTGGACGTGCTGGGCCGGTTTATCAACATGGGCGTGGAGGCTTACAACTTTGTCTCCGCGCTCAACTGCATCCTGGCGCAGCGGCTGGTGCGCACCATCTGCGAGTACTGCGCCCGCCCCGTCCTCCACAGCGACGAGGAGCTGTTGGCCAGCGGCATGGACCCGGCCGAGTGGCGCGGCTTCCAGTTCCGCGAGGGCACCGGCTGCATGGAGTGCGGCGGCACCGGCTACCGCGGCCGCACGGCGATACACGAGCTGCTGGACCTGACCGACCCCATTCGTGAAATCATTTTGGCAAAGAAGCCCACCTCCGAGATTCGCAGGCTGGCCCAGAAGGAGGGCATGACCTTCCTGAGGGAATCGGCGCTGGATCGCGTGCGGCGCGGGATCACCACGCTCAGGGAGATCAACAAGGTTACGTTCATCGAGGCGTCAAGATGAGGAGGGTTGTGTGAGATTTCTTTTGATTGCCACCATTGTTTTTCTCAGTTCAATTCCCTGTCATTCTCAAGAGTCGACGCAAGGTCGGACTCAAGAGTCAGCGCAATATCGTGCTTGTATGGAAAAGGCAAACGATCAAATGAGTATGAATTCTTGCGCTGATGCTGAATATAAACGGGCTGATTCCGAAATGAATGGCGTTTATCAGCGATTACTATCAAAGGCGGAAAAGGCGCCGGGGGCTACTGCAAAAATCAAAGCCGCCGAGCGAGCCTGGATTCTGTATCGAGACGCCTACATGGAGGCATTGTATCCTGCGGAAGACAAACAATTAGCCTACGGTAGCATTTACCCGATGGAATATGCTGAGTTCCAAACGGCACTTACCCGGGAACATACAAAAGCATTACGAAATTTGATAAAGCAATACGACGATGAGGGGCAATGAAATCGATCCTGAGCAAGGCCAAACTCGGTTCCCAGCCTGGCGGACGTCCGCCGGCGGCGGTGGAAATTGCGCCCCAGGGGGTGCTGGCCGCTGCGCTGCCGGCGCCGTGGCAGCCGACGGCGTACGCGTTCCAGCCGCTCGCTGCGGGCGCGCTGATGCCCGGCATTGGCGAACCGAACCTGCGTGCGCCGGAGGCTGTGGCGGCCGCGATTCGCTCCACACTGGGGCAGGTTTCGCCGCGCACCCGGGCCGTGACGCTGGTGGTGCCCGACACCGTGGTCCGGGTGTTCGTGCTGGACTTCGATTCCCTGCCCGGCAAGGCGGCGGAGGCCTACTCCGTGCTGCGCTTCCGCCTGCGCAAGATGGTTCCGTTTGACGTGGAGCATGCCGGGCTGAGCTACCAGGTGCTGGTGGAGAAGAAGACCGAATGCAAGGTGCTGGCGGCCGTGCTGCCTGGCCCCGTGCTGGCCGAATATGAGGGCGCGGTGCGCGCCGCGGGGTACGAGCCCGGCGCGGTGCTGCCTTCCAGCCTGGCTGCCTTGGAGGTCATCGATTCCATGGAGGCGGCGCTGATCGCCAACCTGAGCCCCCAGGCGCTGACCACCTGCATCACCAATGGCCAGGACCTGCTGCTCTATCGCACCCTTGACCTGCCCGAAGACGCCGCCCCGCGGCTGGATGAGGTGCAACGCGGCATCGCCGTGGCCGCTGCTTACTTTGAGGACAAATTGGGGGGCCGGCCGCAGCGGTTGCACTACGCGGGAGCCGGCGGCGCCGGGGAATTCGCCCGCTGGATCGGCGACCCCGATCTGACTGTCGTCGATCTCGCGCCACGGCCGGAAACCGGAGCGGTCTCGTCTCTGGGAGACACAAGCATTGCCGGGGTGGCCGGCGCACTGGCGGGGGCAAGCTAAACCCATGCGCATCACGCTCAATCTCGCTACCCGCCCGTTTGCCGATCTGGGACCGGCCATCAAGCGCCTGCGCATCGCCATGGCGGTGCTGGCCGTGGCCGCCATCGGCCTGGGCCTGGGCCTGCGCGCCCTCCACCAGAAAGCCGAGGAGGCCCGCGCCCGCGACCATTCGCTGGACGGCCAGATTGCCCGCATCACCCAGGAACGGCAGGGCTACCAGGACCTGATGCGCCAGCCCGCCAACGCCCAGTTGCTGATCCAGGTGGAGGCGCTCAACCGCCTCTTCGATGAAAAGGCCTTCTCCTGGACGCTGGCCATGGAAGACCTGGAAACCGTGCTGCCCGGCGGGGTGCAGGTCTCCACCATCGAGCCGGCCCGCGATACGAAGACCGGCCACATTACCGTGAAGCTGCGGGTCGTCGGCCCCCGCGACCGCGCCGTGGAACTGGTGAGCAACCTGGAGCACTCCAGGCGCTTTCTTCTGCCACGCATTGTGGGTGAAAACGCCGAATCCACGGGAGGCGCCGGCGAAAAGCTGGAGCCGATCAGCGCTTCCAACCGCGTGGACTTCGATCTGCTGGCCGAGTACAACCCGGCCACGCCGGGGGAGCACAAAGCCGCCAGGAAGGCGTCCTCGAGTTCAGAAGACTCCGGCAGCCTGCCCGCACACGCAGCGCATGCAGCCCATCTGCTTCCCAGCCCCAATTCCATTCCGGCGCAGCGGCCCGGCCGTCCGCCCTATACCGGCCCGGCGCAGCCTGTGAACCCGGGGCCGATGATGCCCGGCCCCCAGACTAACCCCCCGCTTTCTCCCCATCCAGGTTCCGGAGGCCCGCAATGAACATCCGCCCGTCCTCCGCATGGCGCGAACGCCTGGCCTCCCCGCTCACCTGGCACTTTGCCGGGTTCGCCGTGCTGCTGGTGGTGGTGATCGGAATGGCGGTCAGGCTCGGCCTGGACTGGGCGGCCACCAACGGCCGTTCCACCGACGCGCTGGCCGGCAAACAAATTGAGCTGAAGGCCAAGGATCTTGAAACCGCTCCCCTGCGCGGCCTGGACAAGCGCGTGGAAGAGTCGCGCTCGCAGATGCGGACGTTTTATGCCAAGCGCATCCCGCCCAACTACTCTTCATTCGCCACCCGCATCGGCGAGTTGCAGGTGAAGTCGGGCGTGCGGCTCTCCAGGATGCAGTACACGCAGGGAGCCCCCGGCTCCGATCTGACTGAGGTTTCCCTGGACGCGGGCATCAGTGGCAGCTATCCGGATATTATGCGCTTTGTGAACAGCCTGGAGCGTGACCAGACCTTCTTTGTCGTCCGGGCCATGCAACTGGCCGGCCAGCAAGGGGGGCTGGTGAACCTGCGGCTGCGGGTCTCCACCTGGCTGCGGCCGGCCGATGCAGCGGCCAGCGGCTTGCCGCCCACGCCGGAGCCGGACAAGACAGACACACCCTCCGCCCCTGGAAATGCGTCCTCCACATCCGGAAAGGAGGGCGACTAGCCATGGCCATTGCTCTGGGAACGGAAAACAAGCGCCAGGTCTATCTGGTCGTCGGGCTGTTTGTGGTGATCGCCGTGGTCGGCGGCTATGAACTCTACAGCTCGTTCTGGGGCTCCCCGACGCCTGCGCCGGCTTCCAGGCCGGCGCAGGCTGGGCTCGCCAACAGCCGTGCGCCGGGAACCGCGGCGGCAGCCGGCGCACAGGATGCTCAAAAACTGACCAATGCCGGCCTCGACCCCTCGCTGCACTTCGACAAGCTGGACCAGAGCGAGCAGGTGGAATACGCCGGCACCGGCAGAAACATCTTCTCCGCCAATTCCACGCCGGTGCATATCGACAATCCGCTCGAGCCCGCGCGGCCCAACCAACCCAACGTGAACACGGCCTCGGCTCCGCCCGGACCGCCCAAGCCGCCGGCCATCGATCTGAAGTACTTCGGCTACACGCAGGCCAGGGACAAGACGCTGAAAGCCTTCTTCATCCACGGGGACGACATCTTCATGGCCAGGACCGGCGAGATTGTGGATCATCGTTACAAGGTGGGGGCCATCCAGCCGGGCAGCGTCCAGGTAACCGACCTGGGCTACAACAACACCCAGACACTGGTCCTGGCGACCAACTGAGAACGGGTCCCGCGATGAGAATGCAGCTCCCAACCCGCCATCGTCCCCAGCCCTCGGAAGAGGGTTACATTCTGATTGCGGTCATCTTCATGCTGGCGATTTTAATCATCGCCATGGCCGTTGCCGCGCCCAGGGTCAGGAAAGAACTGCAGCGCGACCGCGAGATCGAGACCATGCATCGCGGCAAGCAGTACGCCCGCGCCGTCAAGCTTTACTACAAGAAGTTCGGCACCTATCCGGCCAGCGTGGACGCGCTGATCAATACGAATCAGATTCGCTTCCTGCGCAAGAAGTACATCGACCCCACCACTGGCAAAGACGAGTGGAAGATCATCCGCTTCGGGCAGCAAAAGACCCAGACCTTGGGATTCTTCGGCCAACCCATCGCCGGAGCGGGCGTGCCCGGCGCCGGGCTGAACGGAGGAAACGGGCTCGGGGGCGCCTCGAACCTCGGGGGAGCCTCGAACCTCGGCGGCCTCAACTCTTCAACCGGAAACAGCTCGATCTTCGGTTCGACCGATTCCGGGAGCAACCCAAACTCACCGGCGGGCGCAGCGGGCAACTCCACCGACCCATCCAGCGGCCAGCCCGGCGGCCAGTCCAGCGGGGCCTCAAGCGCGGGGGGCGGAACGGATTCGAGCGGCGGCTCGACGACGGGCGGTGGTTCGACGCCGGGCAGCGGCTCGACGACGGGCAGCAGTTCGACCACTGGAACGGGGCTGACCGGACAGACGTTCGGCGGAGGGGGCATCATCGGCTTCTCACCCACCAGCCCCAAGCAGTCCATCCTGTTCTACAAAAAAAAGAATCACTACAACGAGTGGGAGTTCATCTACGACCCGCTGGCCGAACAGATGATGCAGGGAGGCAACACGGGAACGATCGGTCAACCGGCCGGCAGCACCACCACTCCTATCGGCGGCGGCTCGACCATCGGCGGCGGTTCGACCATCGGTGGCGGCTCAGCCATCGGCGGCGGGACCAATCCTGGAGGCAGTACGCCCACGCCCCAGCAATGAGCAAAGCCGACCGGACCCGTCTTCCGCGCTTGCACACCCACGCAGCAAGGCCCGCCCCCGAAACAGGGGCGGGCCTTTTGTGCGGACAACCAAATTCAATTGCGGGCAGTTACACGCTGAAGGAGGAACCGCAGCCGCAGGTGCTCTTCACCTGGGGATTGTCAAACTTGAAGCCGGCCGCTTCCAGCGTCTCCACATAGTCCACCGTGCAGCCGTTCAGGTACATCAGCGAGGTGGCATCGACAAAGACCTTCAGGTCTTCAAAGTTGAACACCTTGTCCATCATCCCGCTCTGGTTCTCGAAGGCCATGGAGTACTGAAAGCCGGAGCATCCGCCGCCCACCACGCCGATGCGCAGCCCTGCCGGAAGAGGATCCTGGGTGGCCATGATCTCACGCACCTTGGCAATGGCCTGAGGGGTCAGGTGGAGGGGTGCTTTCTTTTCGGTTTCCTGTGCGGGTGCAGCGGTTGCTGTGGCCATGGTTTCTCCCAAACTGTGAAATGCTTGCCGTTACCCGTAACTGTACCTGCTGAGCGGGCCGGGACACAAGCCCCATTCACATGATTATCCCATTGGATGCAACAGGAGGCGGAAAGGTCGCAGAAGGGCAGGCTCTGGCGGCGCCTGGACCGGGCGCGGAACCGGTTTCGGGGGCAGAGACGGGCGGATTATGCCGGGGGCAAAAATGCCTGTGATTTTTGTCACCACATCCGCACGCATTCGGGGCTATGATGGTCAACCGAAGGGGTTTCCTGCTTGTGGAAGCGTGCATGTTGACGAATTCGCAGGTATTCGAGGCCATAAGAACTCTTGGAGGTAGGCCATGACGCAGTTTGCTGCGGTGATTATGATTGTCTGGGGATTGCTGGTGTTGATTGCGGCCGCCGTTTATCTGTACCGGTCGAGGCTGCAACGCGACGAGGTGGACCAGATTGTCCTGGACGAATCCTTGGAGCATGAGAAGCGGGCCCAGGCAGTGATCGCAGCCAAGGTCAGCAAGGTCGAGCCGATCCTGCTGATCTGCAAGTGGGTCGTCGCCGTGGCAACGGTGTTCGTGATCGGGTACTGGATCTGGAACATCTATAGCCAGTTCCAATAAATCGCTGTTTCCCCCGCTTTTCTAAGGCGGCTGGCGGCGGCCCGGGGGCAGCCGCCAGCCGCCTTGTGTCTGTTTTCCCGTTCGTCCCGCTTCCAACTCTTACTCCACTTCCTGGCGGGCGCGATAGCCTTCACGGGCAATGATGTCGTATTTGAGCGGCTTGTGCTTCTCGTCCTGGATGCGCAGCGGCTGGCCCTCGTCGTCCACCAGCTCCACGCGCAGCTTGCGATAGGTGCCGTCCTGCTTGGCGTTGGTGGGGTGGTAGACCAGTTCGTATTTGGAGCGGATGTTGGCGTTGATCTGGCCAAAATCATCTGGCAATTCGCCGGGGAAACGCGGGAAGTAGCTGGCGCCGCCGGTGAGGCCGGAGAAGGTCTTCATCTCGTTGTCGGCCTGCAGCTGGGTCATGCTGTCGCCGCGGACCGCCCGCGCGAACCCGCCGGTTGAGATGGTGTAGATGGTGATGTCCTGCGCGGCCTTTACCTTCTTGATAATCTTGTCGAGCGTGAGCTTCGAGAAGGTGTCGATCCCGGAAGCGATAAGAATGATGTACTTGCGGCCTTCGATGCGTTCCAGCCGGTCGAGGCCCTCGTAGAGCGCGTCAAAAACATTTGTTTCGCTGAATCCGGGAATGCGGAGAGAGTCGATGGCCTCCATCAACTGCCGCTTGTCCTGAGTGAAGTCCAACTGGATCTGGTTGCGCATGTCGAAGGTCATCAGGGCTACGTAGTCCTGGGGACGCAACTGCTGCGCAAACGAAAATGCCGCATTGCGCATGTCATGGATAAGCATCCAACCGCTGTAGCTATACATGTTGCGGGGCGAGGCAAACTCGCAGATCATGAGCGCCGTGATGGGTGCCTCCACGCGCTTGAAGCCGGCCACCTTCTGCTGCACTCCGTCTTCATAAACCCTGAAGTTAGAGGGTTTGAGGCCAGGTACGAACTGGTGCGTCTTTTCCAGCAGCACGCCCACGTCCACCGTCACCTCGGGCACCTCAACGCGCAGTGAGTAGTTGGGCATCCCCTCCGGATTCTTCACCTTGGGCGCGGCCGGGGCGGGCGGCGGAACATCCTCCGGGGTGTCCTTTTTCTTGGGCAGGGCGATGACCCCGGAGTCGGCGCCGGGACCGCCTGCGTCGGGCGCGGCCTGGTCGGGCTGCTGCTGGGGCTGGGGCTGCTGCGGTGGAGGCGTGGCCTGGGACCGGGCCAGCGGCGCGGTTGTCAGGGCCACTAGCAGAAGCAACAAAGCTGCAAGCGGGAAACGGCGACGAGCGAATGGGGAGGGGCGTAACCTGGTCAGGCGCATATTGGACATGACGACCTCTGTGCTCAACAGCATACGGGATCACCGGGGTTCAAAGACAGCTTCCAGCCTCTAGCGCCGCTCCGGTCTCCGCAACAAGAAATCTGGTTACCACCGTAACCGGTTGGCCTTGTTTTGCGGCTTGCCACTGGCTGGCCGCAACATTTTACAGCAAACCACGGCGGCAGGCTGTACTCTTATAGACGTGAAAACCAGCTTGAAGGAAACCCGATTTGGCCTGGCGGCGCTGATTCTTGCGCTGGGCATGGCTCCAGTTATTTTGCTCTGGGGCGGCCTGTTGCTCGCGCAAAGCACGCCGGTTGCCGCCGGTCCGCCACCCTCGAGCGGCGGTATCTTTCCCCTCAGCGAGGTCCGGCGCGGCATGACCGCGACTGCATGGACGGTCTTCACGGGAAGCAAGCCGGAGCGCATGGAGGTGGAGATACTAGGCGTGCTGCGCGGGGCGCGCGGCCCCGGCCACGACATGATCCTGGCCCAACTCCACGGCGCCAGGCCCGAGTACACCGGCGTGGTGGCCGGCATGAGCGGCAGCCCGGTGTATATCGGCAACCGGCTGCTGGGTTCGCTCTCTTACCGCATCGGCCAATTCAGCAAGGACCCGATCGCGGGAATTACGCCCATCGAACAGATGCTGGAGGTGCGCGATCTGCCCATCGACGCCACCCTGAAGGCCTCCGACAGCCGGAACCAGGCTCCTTTCCCCAGTGCGGCCGCGAGCGCCGGCATCGGCCCATCCGCCGACGGCATGAACTTCCAGGCCATGGAGACGCCACTGGTGATGAGCGGGTTCCAGCCGGAAGCGATACGGCTGTGGCAACAGCAGATGGCCGGCACGGGCCTGGAGATGGTTGCGGCCGGGGGCGTGGGCGGCTCGTCTGAAACGGGCTCAGCGATCGGTGCGGAGCCGTCAGCCGCCGCGCTTGCAACGGTGGTGCCGGGTTCGGCGGTGAGCGCGCAACTGGTACGCGGCGACCTGGAGATTGCGGCCACCTGCACGGTCACCTACATTGATCCGAAACAACTGCTGGCCTGCGGCCACCCCATCCTGCAGGCGGGGCCGGTTTCCTTGCCCATGACTACGGCCGATGTGGTGGCCACGCTGGCCTCACCGTTGAACGCCTTCAAGATCGTCAACACCGGCGAACTGATCGGCGCCTTTACCGAGGATCGCGACTCCGCCATGCGCGGTGTCCTCGGCCAAAAGCCGCGGATGATTCCCGTGCATATTGCGGTTCACTCGCCGGGAAGCGAACGCAAGCTCAACGTCGAGATTCTTGACCTGCCGTCGCTTACCTCGCAGGCGATGCTGGTTTCGCTCTACGAGGCGCTGCTCACAAGCAACGAAAACACCGCGGAAACCAGCTACCACGTTACGGGCAACATCGATCTGGACGGATACCGGCCCGCACCGCTCGACCTGTGGGTCTCGGCCGGCGATCAAGTAGCCGCGCCTTTGGCGACTGCACTGCTGGCGGGCGAGCGCTTCTCGCGGCTTTACTCAAACGGCGCCCGCCAGGGTACTGTGCGCGAAATCGATCTCCAAGTCGAGGCCATTCCCCGGCGGGTGCAGGTGGAATTGGAGACGGCGCGGCTGGTTTCAAACGATATTGTCCACGCCGGCGATACCGTGGTGGTGGAGGCGACTATTCGTCCCTGGCAGCAGCCGGCGCGCAATGTGCGCATTCCGGTGACGCTGCCGGCAAGACTGGGCGCGGGCAACCTGCGGATTCTTGTCTCGGATTCCGGTACGCTGGACCGAACGCTGGACCAGCCCCGGTTTTCAAGCCGCCCCGTCGATCTGGAGACCGTGCTGGCGCAGGCCCTGCGGCAGCACGCGGCAAACCGCATCTACGTGAGCCTGCTGGTGCCTGAAACCCAGGCAGGCGTGGCCGGCCAGACGCTTTTGAGCATGCCGTTATCGGTGGCCAACGCGCTGGAGCCGCTGCGCACCGCGCAGGATGTGAACCTGAATGGGGAGTCGGCGGAGGTGGCGGGCGAGGCTGCGGCCGGCGGGATCTTAAGCGGATTCCAGATTCTCAACCTGCGCATAGAGCCGGGCGGCGGTTTAAACTAGGATGAAGTTGAGGTACATCTTCCAATTTGCGGGCCGGCACCGGTTTTGGGTTTGTCGGCCTTTTTTCCACCCCCAGTGAGGAAGTCGGAACGGCCATGGCTCAAATTCAAGGACTTGCAGCACACGCGGCGGGAGCAGAACTGCTGCCTTTTCGCTATGACCCAGGGAAGTTGGGCGCGCAGGAGGTTGAGGTTGCCATCACCCACTGCGGCATCTGCCATAGCGATATTCACCTGATTTCGAACGACTGGGGCATCAGCCAGTATCCGTTCATTCCCGGCCACGAGATCATCGGCACGGTGGCGGCCGTGGGCGACGGGGTTCGATCGCTCGCGGTGGGCCAGCGCGTGGGACTGGGCTGGCAATCGAACTCCTGCGGCGAGTGCGAGTGGTGCACCCGCGGCATGGAAAACCTTTGCCCCGCAGCGGAAGGCACCTGCGTGCACCGGCATGGCGGCTATGCGGATCGCGTCCGCGCCAATGCCCGCTTTGTGATTCCGATCCCCGAGGCCCTCGCCAGCGAGCACGCCGCGCCGCTGCTTTGCGGCGGCATCACGGTCTACAATCCGCTGCGCACCCGTGGCGTCAACCCCTCTTCGCGGGTAGGCGTTGTGGGCATCGGCGGCCTGGGCCACATGGCCATCCAATTCGCGCGGGTCTTCGGCGCCGAGGTGACGGCCTTTTCCACCTCCGCCGCCAAGGAAGAAGAGGCGCGCGCGCTGGGCGCGCACCATTTCGTCCACAGCCGCGAATCCAAAGCGTTGAAGGAAGTGGCCGGGACGCAGGATTTTATTTTGAGCACGATCAACGCCGACCAGGACTGGGGGGTTTACATCCAGGCGCTGCGGCCCACCGGGACGCTTTGCTTTGTGGGCGTTCCGCCGTCGCCGATCACCGTGCACGCCTTTCCACTCATCTCCGGCCTGCGCTCCATCAGCGGCAATCCCACGGGGAGCCCCTACCGGATCAAGGAGATGCTGGACGTGGCCGCCCGCCACGGCGTGAAGGCCCAGACCGAGGCCTTCCCCATGTCCAAGGCCAACGAGGCCATTGAAAAGGTGAAGAAGAACAAGGTGCGCTACCGGGCGGTGCTGGCGAATTAGGCGTTTTGGGGCGTGCGCTCAAGCGTGCGCCATTGACTTGCCTGCCGCAGGTGCTTCTCGGTTCTGCCGCACCTGAAATGGGCTAATTGGAATTATTGAAGACCGTAGTTGAAGCAGGCCCTGGTCAACGGAAAATGCGTACCCATTGACGCGAAGCGGGCGTTGCGGCCGGTGGGTGGAAAAAATCGAATCCAATCACAAGATGGAGTCGTCCTGAGCGGAGTGCTCATGCGGCTCCGTGTGACGCCATCCGTGGGTGGGACAGGACGGAAAAGCAGGTTCTTCGAGGTGTTCTTCACCGCCAATCCGCAGGGTTCGGGCACCGGGCTGGGCCTCGAGATCGTCCACCGCATCGTGACGCCGAAGTTCGACGGCATGATCGAGAGTGGAGTCCGAACCGGATAACACGCGGTTCGTCGTGCGCCTGCCGTTGGACGGGCCGGCGAAAGCGGAGAGCCCGGCTAAGCCCGACTGAGTGGATCCTTTCCAAGTTGATTCGGACAATCCTCACCTGGCCTGAATGGGTCAGTTACCCATTCAGACCGCCTTCCCGGAATTACTGCGGCTGAGGTGTGGTGGTGGTCGTCGTGGTGGACTGCGTGGCCGGTGGTGTTACGACCGGAGGAGGAGCAGGAGTTGCCGGAGTCACTGTCGTGGTGGTGGATTGCGTGGTCGGTGGTGCCACCGGCGGCGGAGGAGCAGGAGTTGCCGGAGTCACCGTCGTGGTGGTGGATTCCGTGGTCGTTGGTGTCACCACCGGCGGCGGAGGAGCAGGAGTTGCCGGAGTGACTGTCGTGGTGGTGGATTGCGTGGTCTGTGCCGGCGCCGGCGTTGGCGCTGGGGCTACGGGCGGGGTTGCCGGAGTCACTGTTGTCGTGGTGGATTGCGTGGTGCCCTGTGCCATTGCCGGCAGCGAAAGCGCAAGCACGACGAACGACCCGAAGACCACGGCAGCTAGCATCTTGGTTTTCATTCGATTCTCCTTATGTTTCCCGGAATGTGGTACCTAAGTTAGGCACGGGTTTCCACCGTGGCGAACTGCTTCCCTTGAAGCATTCCTAGGTTCGCAGGTTTCGAAGCGCGATACTGTGCAGAATGGCTCCTCTCGTGAGCTAAGCGACAAGCCCGCAGGGTCGAGGACTGGCGCCATGCTGCGCAGGTTTGGCCTATCCGTTTCTCTCCGCTTCCTCTGAGAGTGCCTCGATTTCCACCCGTAACCTGGTTTCCAGTCCCCGCCGCATCAAACCGGCCAGGCGGATGTTCCGCATCCGGCATTCCGATCGCAAAGCCGCGCGACCCGTCCAGCTTTCTACTCCCAATGCCCGATCAGCGACAGGCTTGCGGTTCCCGGCGTTTCCGTAATGGAGCTGTTGGCGTTGACGTAGTAGCTGTGCATGATCAGAGTCACGCGCGTGCCTCCCGCAGCCGGCAGATGCACCGCCTGCGAAAGCACGTAATGGGCATTGGCGGTGACGGAACCAACCCTGTTGGCCGCAAATCCGGTGAACTGGTCATAACTTCCAATTACGGTGTTGAGATACCACTCGGCCGCGGACGCCAGTACCTGGTCGTAATCGGCCTCGGCGAACAGATAGTCGATGACAAAGGCTTTGCCCGCGGGAACGTTGATGCAGAGATAGCCCTTGCTTGCCGGCTGGGGATAGGTATCGAACTGCTCGAACTGGTCGTAGCCGGTGAGGCTGCTGGCGGGCGTAAAGCAGGACTGCGCCTGGTCGGAGGGGATCAGCAACTGGGGGTCGTTCGAGGGCGCGTTGGGATAGCGGGAATGGCGCGGGTGAGGAGCCTGCCCGAGCAGTGGAATGGCGGCGAGAAGAAGACCTGAGGAGATCAGGGGAAAGACGCGAAGGTTCATTTTCGTTTTACCTGCGAAGCGAGTTTTTGGCGGCGATTGCACTCACCAGACGCGGCCAGGGCCGTTTCCGTTTGCGGCCGTCTCCGTTTGCGAACGATCACCGGACCGGCAGGCGCATCGGAGATCATCCTGCACCAAAACTCCGTGCGCTGAGATCGCCTTCGAGATTCTTCCAGACGGCGAAATGCCTGTCTCTTGTACGAGAATACAGATATGGTTTCCGTACGCATCGACAAATGGCTATGGGCCGCCCGCTTCTTCAAGACGCGGGCGCTGGCTCAAAAGGCCTGCGATCTGGGGCGCATTCACTCGAACGGCATCCAGGCCAAGCCGGCGCGCGAGGTGCGCGTGGGCGACATGCTGCTGATCAAAAACGAGGGCGGGGAGTTTCAGATTGAGGTGCTGTTGCTGAGCCAGATGCGCGGACCGGCGGCGGTAGCGCAGACCCTCTATCGCGAGACCGAAGCCAGCGTGGCGGCGCGGCTGAAGCTCAAGGAAGAACGCAAGGCGATGCAGGAGTTTGCGCCGCTGCCGGAATACAGGCCCTCAAAACGCGACCGGCGGCGGATTATTCAGTTCCGGGGCCAAAGGTAGCCCTGGGCAATGCCTTCAAGGGTGAGGCGCGGCTGCTGCATCGCTGTCTGCCCAATAGCCGCTTCGCGCGGTGACGCGCAGGCCGGGACGATCCTTCAGCCGCAGCTCGACGGAATGAAACCCTGGATGTGGCGACTGCGGTTGAAAACTCAACACATAGCGATTGGGCATGTGGTTGGAGATGGTGAGCAGGCTCCGCACCAGGCTGCGGCTGTTTTCAAACTTGAAATACTCGCCGCCGGTGAGTTGCGCCACCGTCTCGGGGACGTTGCGCTGCAGGCCGTCGGCGGCGCGGATGGCGGCCATTTTGGCTAGCGCCAGGGGAGGAATGAGCTGAGTGAGGCAGTCGTATGCCTGGACAGCCTTGTTCTGGGTGGCATCGGGGTTCGGGTCCTTGCCCATGCATCCATGCGGAGGGTTGGGGTAGGCGTTCCCAAGCCCGAACCCGCCTTCAGTCTTGTGGACGGGGAGCTCGTGGTAGCCGTAGTTCGCGGCGTCTGCCTTGCCGCTTGAGAAACCCAGACTGTAGATGGCGGTGTTGGTGTCGCTGATCGCGCGCAGCGCGTCCTCCGTCTGCGTCTGGCTGCCGTGGTCGATGGTTTCGGACACGAGCAGAATGGCCCGGCGATAAGCCGGCGGCTGCCGGCGCAACAGGTCCACGGAAAACTTGAGGCCGTCGAGGATGGCCGCTCCCTTGTCTCCGGGATCGAGATCATGGAGCGTGGCGCCGGCTGCATCCAGGTCGGGGGTGAAATCCTGAAGCAGGCGGGGCGCGCTGTCGAAGGCCACAACCGAAACGCGATGCGGGACGCCGCCGACCACGGCGGCAATCACCGCGCTGAGATTGCGATAGCTGTCGAGTTTGCGGGCGCCGGCACCGCCGACTTCGACGATCACGACGAGGGCAAGAGGTTCGCCGCCTGAATCCTGCTCCAGCTTGAGCTTCTGGGGAATTCCGTCGTCGGTGACCGTGAAATCGTCGGCAGCAAGCGTGAAAACCAGCTCCCCCTTGCCGTTCCTCACCAGGGCGGGAACCAGCACCACGGTGGATTGCGTGCGTAGCGCCGGCGCCGGCGGCGCAGAGGCCGGCGGGGCCTGTGCGAGCGCAATCGACGCACCCAGCAACGCGATTGCGGCACACAACCTCATCGGCACGCTCCCTGACGCTCAGTGTAGCCTTCCGGGCAGAGCCGCACGCGAGTGATCTGGAGCCCTCGCATCGCGCCCCCGCCGCGGCCGGCACCATGCCCGACTGCCCCCAACTTTAGTAGACTCAACGGCAGCATGTTTGTCTCAACCTAGTCTTGAACATGCCTTCTTGATGAGGTCGTGAGCAAAGCCGTTGAAGGATTGGTGTCAAAATGGCCGGGAATGTTGTTGGCTTTTACGAACAACTCGCCGCTTCCTATCACCTGATCTTCGAGGATTGGGACAGCGCGATCGAACGTCAGGCCAGGGCTATCGGCAATCTGTTGACCTCGCAGACCGCGGGGAATCCGCTGCGGATTCTTGATTGCGCATGCGGAATCGGCACCCAGGCCATCGGGCTTGCCAGGATGGGTCATCAAGTTGTCGCATCGGACCTCAGCGCGGCAGCCGTCAATCGCGCGCAGTTGGAGGCCCGGCGTCGAGCTCTGACGATCTCGTTTTGCGTCTCCGACATGACCTCGCTTCGGGAAGTCAGGGAGGGCGGCTTCGATGTGGTGGTGGCCATGGACAATGCATTGCCGCATCTAAGTGCCGGTCAACTTGCGCAAGCGGCGGCGGCAATCGCGTCGAAGCTCAAGCCAGATGGGCTCTTCATGGCAACGATCCGCGACTATGACACGCTCATTGTTGAAAAGCCTGCAATTCAAAAGCCGGCTTTCTACGGAGCGGCTGGCAGCCGGCGTATTGTCCATCAGGTGTGGGACTGGATCGAAAGCCCGAGGGAAAATGCGAGATATATCCTGCACCTTTACATCACTGTTCAATCGGACCAGGGATGGAAGACGCACCATTTTGTTTCGGAATACCGGTGTTTGCTTCGGCATGAACTCTCAGCCGTTTTAAGCGATGCGGGATTCGGAGACGTTCGTTGGCTTATGCCGCCGGAGAACGGTTTCTACCAACCCATCGTCTTGGCGAGATTGTCAGGGTAGAGTGAGCCCGCAAAGCGCGCCGCCAGGAAGTTTCGCGTTCTCCGATCGGTCCACCGCATCCACGCATATATGCCCGACTGCCCCCAACTTTAGTAGACTCAACGGCAGCATGTTTGTCTCAAAACCTACGACCTGCCGCTTCCGCTCCGCATGGAGCCTCGCCGCCCTTGCGGCGGTGCTTGGAATCGCCGTCGTCAACTCGCTTCCTGCCTTGGCGCAGGGCACCCACCTGTGGACCCAGTCCCGCATCGAGGAGTTTGAAAAGGGCACGCCGCAGGGGGTTGCGCTTACCAGCGACGGCCATTTGCACGAGGGGCCTGGCTTGACCGAGGTGCTCACGACGCCCTCGACATTCGTGTGGTCGGTAGCCATCGACAAAAGCGGAACGGCCTTTGTGGGAACCGCCGCGCCGGCCACGGTACTGCGCGTGGGCAAGGACGGCGAAGCGTTTACGCTCTTCGAGACCAGGGATGTGAGCGTGCAGGTAGTTCGCCTGGGGCAGGAGGGAGCGCTCTACGCGGCTACGCTGCCCAGCGGGAAGGTTTACAAGCTGAAGGCCGATGCGACCACGAAACAGGATGAAGGCAGCGCCACGGTGGTCTTCGACGCCGGCAGGCTGGATGAGGGAAAAGCTGCTGAAGGCAAGCCCCAGGAAAAGGCAAGCGAAGAGAAAGAGGCCGAGGAAAATCCAGGCGCCGACAAAGCGGATGAAAAGTCGCACTACATATGGGACTTGGCCCTCGACGCAACCGGGCGGCTGTACATCGCCACCGGTGGTCCGGGAGCGGTGTACCGCGTCGACCCCGCCAGGCCCGGCGCAAAGCCGGAGGCGTTCTTCAAGAGCGACGAGCAGCACATCCGCTCGCTGGCCTGGGACGCCAAGGGCAACCTGATTGCCGGCTCGGATGGTTCGGGGCTGGTCTACAGAATCGATCCGCAAGGCAAAGGCTACGTGCTGTTCGAGGCTCCAAGGCGCGAAATCACGGCGGTGGCCGTGGGCGCAAACGGGACCATCTACGCGGCCAGCGTGGGCGACAAGAGCCGCAATCCGCTGCCGCCGCTGCCCGTGCAGGGAGTTGGCACCGCAACCGTCACCATCGTCCAGCCGGAGTCGCTGCAGGAGGCTAACACCAGCGTCTCGGTGCCCGAGGGAAGCGAGATTTACGCGCTGGCTGAGGGGCAGGCTCCGCGCCGTCTGTGGGCCGGCAAGGATGAGATCGTCTACGCGCTGGCCGCGCGCCACGGAAGCTTGATTGCACTCACCGGCAACCGCGGGCGGGTTTTCACGATCATCGACGATGGTAGCTACTCCGACGTGGCCCACCTTGACGCGCAACAGGGGCTGAGCCTGGCCGCGGTTCCGGGTGCGGGAGACAGGGGCGGCATTTTCGTTGGCACGGGCAACACCGGCAAGCTGTATTCCCTGGGCGCCGTCGAAAAGCACGAGTACGCGAGCGACGTGCTGGATGCCGGCGCGCTGGCCCGCTATGGCCGCGTGGAGGTTGAGCCAGGCTCGACCGGGTTCGAGCTGTGGACCCGCACCGGCAACGTGGAGCAGCCGGTGCGCGGCCGAAACGACTGGGGATGGAGTGACTGGCAGCCGTTGAAGGACGGCGCAGTGGCTTCTCCGGCGGGGCGCTTCTTCGAGTGGAAGGCGGTGCTGCGCGCGGGTGGAACGTTGGGCAGCGTGGGCGTGAACTACCTGCCCGTGAATGCGGCCCCGGTGGTGGACGAACTGGTGGTGGTGACGGGTGCGCGCATCAATGTTCAGAACCAGCCCGGTAATCTGCCGCCGCCGGTCAACATCGCGCTTCCGTCGTCAAATCAGAGCGGGATGAGCTTTGACGCGGGCGCCACCGCACCTTTGCAGGCCGTCAAGGACCGCACCGCCGTCACCGTCCGCTGGGCTGCTCACGACGACAACGGCGACGACCTGATCTATTCGCTTTATCTGCGCGGGGACGGCGAAAAGGTCTGGCGGCTGCTGAAGGATCAGATTATCGACAAGGCCTACAGCTTCGACGCGACGCTGATTCCCGATGGCGGCTATCAGATCAAGGTGGTGGCCTCCGACGCGCCCTCGCACACGCCCGCCGACGCCCTCGCGGGTGAAAAGGTCAGCGAGCGCTTCGAGGTGGATACGACGCCGCCCGTGGTGAGTGGACTGAAGGCTAGCGCGGAAGCAGCCCCGCGCGTGACGTTTGACGCCGAAGATGCTTTCTCGCCCATCGCCCACGCCGAATACTCGCTGGACGCGGGTCCCTGGCAGTTCATCGAGCCGGTCGGCGGGCTGTCTGACTCGCGGCGCGAGCACTATGAGTTTCGCCTTTCGGCCTCAGCCTTCGACCCCAAGACCGGCGAGCACCTGATTACCGTCCGTGTCTGCGACCGGCACGACAATGTGGGCGTGGCCAAGACGGTATTTACCGCACCGGCGAAGTAGGCGCAATGCGATTCGAACTCTTTGTGGCGGCGCGCTACCTGAGGGCCAAGCGGCGGCAGGCCGTGGTCGGAGTGGTGACCACCATCTCCATCGCCGGGGTAGCCGCGGGCGTGGCCGCGCTGATCATCGCGCTGGCCATCACCAACGGCATGAGGCGCGACATTCAGGACCGTCTGCTGGGATCGAGCGCGCATGTGCAACTGATGCGTGTGCAGGGAGACGGCATCCGCAACTGGCAACCGCTGTTCAACCGGCTGCGCCGCTTGCCGCACGTGACCGCGGCTTCGCCGGGACTCTATGAACAGGTGCTGGTGGCGCGCGGAGCCCGCGATGGAGGCGCGCTGATCGAAGGCATTCTGCCCGGCTACGAACAGACGGTGAGCGACCTTTTGACGACAGCCACGCCGGGCTCGGTGCGTGCGCTGGAACCGCAACCGGGGCCGATCTCGGCCGTGAATGCGGAGCTTCCGCCCATCGTGCTGGGGCAGGACCTGGCGGAGACTGTCGGCGCAACCGTTGGCGATTCCGTGATGGTGATCAGCCCGCAGGGAGAGATGACCCCGCTGGGCATCTTCCCCAAGGTAGTGCGTTTTCGCCTGGCGGGCACCTTCCACTCCGGCTTTTACCAGTACGACGCGCAGATGGGGTTTCTGCGCCTGGCCGACGCCCAGCGGCTTTTCAGCGAGCCGGACCTGCTGTCGGTGATCAGCTTCAAAGTGGACGATCTGAATCGCGCGCCGGAGATTGGCCGCGCCATCGAGCAGGCGGCCGGCAAGGGCTTCATGACCTCCAACTGGATGGAGCAGAACCGCGAACTGTTCCGCGCCCTCAAGCTGGAACAGGTGGTCACGTTCATCGTGATTGCTCTCATCGTGCTCGTGGCCGCGCTCAATATTCTGATCGCGCTGACCATGATGGTGATGGAGAAGACCCGCGATATCGCCGTGATGATGAGCTTTGGCGTGGAGCCGGAGCAGGTGCGGCGCATCTTCCTGCTGCAGGGGTTCCTGATCAGCCTCATCGGCACCGTCGTGGGCCTGGCGCTCGGCTATCTCGCTGCCTGGGCCGGCGGACACTACCACTTCATCCAACTCTCCGCCGAGGTCTACTCCATCGACACGCTGCCCTTCGCACCGCGCCCGCTCGATGGGGTGATCGTATCCGCTGTCTCCATCGGAATCTCCCTCTTAGCCACGCTGTATCCGTCGTCGGCTGCGGCGAGAGTGCTGCCGGCAGAGGCGCTGCGGTACGAGTAGGCGCATAGCAGGGCGTCGGTTATCCATTGACAATGTGACACATTTTGTGCCACATTGAATCCATGCCAAGCGTAAACCTCCGCCAACTCCGCGACACCCGCCAACTCAAGGCTTGGCTCAAGGCCGGAGAAACCGTCGAACTCCGCGAGCGGAACTCTGTTCTGGGCCGGATCATTCCGATCATTCCCGAAAAGCCTGTTGCCTCTCCTGTCGAGTGGCCGGATTTTGAGGCTCGGCTCAAGGCCATTTTCGGCGACCGCGTCCTCCCCGCAGTGGAAGACTTGATTGAGGATAGGAATAGCCGCTGGTGACCACCTATGCGGATAGCAGCTTTGTCGTACCTATTTACGCAAAGGACGTTCACACCTCCGAGTCGCTGCGCCGAATGTCCTCAAGGCCATTCGTGTGGCTGACCCCGTTTAACCGGACCGAACTTGCGCATTCTCTCAATCGGCAGGTCTTTCGCACACGCATTTCTGCTTTGGAAGCTCAACTTGCCTGGGCTGTCTTCGAGCGCGATTGCGCGCAAGGAATCTGGATTCCGGTCAGTTTGCCGGAAAGGATCTGGGAGACCAGCATCGATCTTGCGCGAAAGCATGGTCCAACGCTCGGCGTCCGCACCCTGGACTCGTTGCACGTAGCCTGTGCACTGGAATTGAAAGCCCAGCGCTTCTGGACCTTTGATGAGCGGCAGGCGAGGCTGGCCGAGGCAGTTGGGCTCGATACGAAGGCGTGATCCCCTCCCGGCAAAGCCCAATGACGGCGTAATCATCCAGTTCAGGCGCGTTGCGGCATCGGCCGTTCGTTGATCAGCATCCAGGATGTGCCGAACTGGTCCCGAAACATGGCAAAGCGATAGGCGAAAAACGTCTCCTGCATCGCCATGAAGATCTCGCCGCCCTCGCTGAGCAGGACATAGATTCGCTCCGCTTCGGCAATACTGTCAACGGAGAGCGAGAGATAGGCGCTGCGCATCGGCTTGAAGCGGTCCGGCGGAACGTCCGCGCCAAACAGCGCGGTTTCGCCGAGGAGGATGCGGGCATGCAGAACCTTGTCTTTCCAGTTGGGGTCGACCGAGCTTGGATCGGGCATCTGGCCGTGGGTCGTCATCGCGATGATTCTTCCTCCCAGGTGCTCTTCGTAGAAGCGGAAGGCCTCCGCGCAGTTGCCGCCGTAATTGAGATAGGTGTTGAGTCTCATGGATTTTGGAGTTCCCTTCAGAAAGTGGCGCATGCCGTCCGTTGACGCCGAAGTCTATGCTAAGGTGGGATTCCCCGCGCCGGCAAGCCTCACTGCGGCGTAATAATCCCGCCCAGCGCGTGACGGCGCGGCAGCACGATTCCGCGATGATCGACCTCCTGCGGCGCCCTCTCCGGCTGGTCGAGTGCGGGCAGGTTGGCCCGCTCAATCAATGCTCCGCCGCAGGCGGGACACCAGTCGGCTTCTGTCTCCGGGGCAAGCACGGCGTGGCAATGGCTGCAAATGCGTTCCATCTCTCCAAGCCTAACGGATGCGGCCGGCCCCCATGCAACATCCACGCTACGGAGCCTTCTGACGCGCCAGGTACAGGTCGATCTCGCTGCGCAAAGCGGGCGCGCGATTGGTGTCCTTCGCCTTGGCCAGATTGTCGGCGGAAACCGCAATCGACCTGTCCGCAATGCCTTCCAGGTTCTTCAGATTGCGTTGCCAGCGGGCAATCACGGCCGGAGGCATCGTTCCCGGCCCCGCCGGAGTGAACGCCCGCGGCGGAATCTGCGCCGTCAATCCCCGCGCGGCCAACTGCCTGCGCAGTTGCGGCAGGTGACCGCTGCCGAAGACAAACACAATGCGCATGCCGGGACCCGCCTCCGTCAGGCAGTTTTCCACGATCTTCCGGTTGCGCTCGTGCCAGGCGCCGGCGGCAATGTCGGAGGGCGTGTTTTCTCCAATCACCTCTTCAAACATGTGATCGACCATGGCGAGATATGGCGTCGAACCGCTCGTATAGTCGTACAAGGAATCACCGGAGAAAGCGGCAAAATAGGCTTTCGCCTTGTTCTGCGCGGCGTCCACCTCGGCGGCTTTCACCTTGTCCCTGGCCTCCTGCTGGCTGGCGCGATCCTGCCACGAAAAGCTGACCCGCCAGTCGGCGGGAATGAAGCGCGCGCCCCAGCCCGGAGCCATCTGGGCCAACATGGCCGCCTCGGGTGGAAAGTTTCCTTCCATCGGCCCGTTGAAAGCCTCCGGCGTGATCTCTCCGCACACCACATCCGGATGCAACGACCTGACCTGCGTCTGCAGGTCGATGAGCGAGTAGTGGTAGCGCTCCTCGAAGTGCATGTGGTGCACGCTGCCGACCAGGAAAATCTCCGGCGCGGCAGAAGGAGCCGGCAGCGCCGGGTTCTGGGCCAACAACGGACAGATTGATCCCAGAGCGATGACAGCCAGCCCGCACTGTTTCATGGCGCAACCATAGCAATCCTGCAGTCCACTGCGTATGACCGGGGTCACAGGCTGGAGCCACGCCTACGCCCCCAGCCTTCCCACACTACCGGTACACTTAAGACATGCACGCTCCCATTCGCCTGGTGGCGATTGACATGGATGGAACGCTGCTGCCGACCCTCGGGCGGGAGATCAGCCTGCGCACGGCAGCGGCGCTCAAGGCGGCGCAGGAGGCCGGACTCACGGTGGCCATTGCCACCGGGCGGCGCACAGCTTATACGGCGCCGCTGCTCGACGGCCTGGGCCTGCGAGCGGATACGCCCCTGATTACGTCCAATGGTGCAGTGATCCGAACTCTGGGCGGCGAGCCGATCGACCATTGCCGGCTTGAAGCGCGGGTGGCGCGCGGGCTGTGCGGGCTGCTCAGGCCGTTTGGGGCAGTAGTGTTTACGTTTGACCGTCCGGGGCGCGGCGAGTTGGTGCTGGAAAACATGGAACAGGCGCACGGACGAATCGCTTTGTGGATCGAGGCCAACCGCAACGCCATCGAGGTGGTCAAGCCGCTGGAGCGGGCTCTCCCCGACGGCGAGGACCCCATTCAGGGCATGGTCACGGGAACCCTGGGAAAGATGCGAGAGGCCGAACAGGCGCTCCAGGCGAGCGAGTGGAGCGGAAGTTGCGAGTGCGTTCGCACCCAGTATCCGGCGCGCGACCTGTCGATTCTGGACCTGATGCCGCTTGGGGTTACGAAGGGATGGGCGCTGGAGCGGCTGGCCGGGTGGCTGGGCGTGGACCGCAAGCAGACCATGGCTATCGGCGATAACTGGAACGACGTGGATATGCTGGAGTGGGCCGGCCAGGGCGTGATGATGGGCAATGCGGTGCCCGAGCTGCGCGCCATGGCCGAAAGGCGCGGCTGGCGGCAGGCCCCGCCCAACGACCAGGACGGCGTGGCCGTGGTGCTGGAAGCGGCCGTGACAGAGTCTTCTGCTGCCGGGGCGTAAGCGTAAGATAAGGATAGGGAAGGGCGATTGGGAATGCGCGGGAGAGTCTTCACCACGGTAGGGACCCTGGCGGCCTTGGCGAGCCTTGCGGCGCCAGCGCGGGCAGCCGAGCGCGTGACCCTGGACAACGGCTTCGAGATGCGCTGCGACCATCACGCTGCGGTCGAAGGCCGCATCCGGCTCTACCTGAGCGCGGGCGAGGACAACTACATCGAGCTCGCGCCGCGGGAGATCGCCGGGTTCGAGCAGGTTTCCGACCCGCCGCCGGCGCCTGCAACCGCAGAGCAGCCGGCCGCAGCCACATCGCCGGCCACCCTTGAGGCCGGCGCGGACGTAAAACTCTCTCCAGGGGACCTGCGCGAGATGCTTGCCAAGGCCGGCACTGAGCACAATCTGGATGTGGAACTGCTGGCCAGCCTGGTGAAAGCCGAGAGCGGCGGCAACGCCCGCGCCGTGAGCCGCGCCGGTGCGCGCGGGCTCATGCAGTTGATGCCGGGGACGGCCGCCGGACTGGGCGTGGAAGACAGCTTCAAGCCGGACCAGAATGTGCGCGGCGGCTCGGCCTACCTGGACGCGCTGCTCACCCGCTATCACGACCAGCTGGCCCTGGCGCTGGCGGCCTACAATGCCGGCCCGGCCGCGGTGGACAGGTACAACGGCATTCCGCCCTACCGCGAGACCCGGGCTTACGTGGCGCGCGTGATTCACGAGTTCAACCGCCGCGTGAAGGTGCGCGAGGCGCAGGCGAAGCAGACGGTTGCGTCGGCGGCGGCGCCGGACGACAAGGGAAACCGCTGACAGGCTTTGAGACCTGGCAAAGCAGGAACTTTGCTTCCGGCCTTTCGGTATGCCCTTGCATGATTTGCTGAGCATTTAACCGGATTCCGGCGCTTGACAAGGCGCCTGCCTCTACCTGCCCGCTGCAGCCTATAGAATTTATGAGACCGCTCATCCGCGGAACGGAGAACGCTTGAAGAAGTACCAATTGATTCTGGGCTTGTTAGCGCTGGCGGCGCTGGCGGCGCTTTTGTTTTGGGGACGCGACAGGATTCACTTCGACTTTGGTGTGTTCCGCTCCCAGATTGCGCTGGCCGACTGGCGCAAGATCGGCATTGCCACGGGCTGCATTTACTCTGCCTACGTCTTCCGCTCCGTGCGCTGGGCGTTGCTGCTGCGGCAAAACAGGAAGGTACCGCTGCTTTCGCTGCTGGGAACGCAGGTGATCGGCTTTACGGCCGTGGCGCTGATCGGGCGGGTCGCTGACCCGGTGCGTCCCTACCTGGTCTCCAGGAAGACCGGCCTTCCGCTCAGTTCGCAGATCGCCGTGTACATCGTGGAACGGCTCTTCGACGCAGGATCGATGGCGCTGATTTTCTCTTCTGTCATCCTGTTCACCGCCTGGTTCGGTCTGCCGGGCGCTCTGCCGCATCCTGAGATCGTCGAGAAGGCCGGCTACTGGGGGATGGCCCTCACTGTCCTGGGCGCGCTCTTTCTGATTGCCGTGCGCCTGGCCGGCGGGGTGGTGGCCTCGTTCCTCGAAGGAACCTTTGGCCTGGTTTCCAAGCGCCTCGGACATGCCGTGGGAGAAAAGGTTCGCAGCTTCCGCACCGGCCTGGACACCATGCGCACATTCTCCGACTTTGCAGTCGTCGCCGCGCTCTCGCTGGGCATGTGGGGGGTGATCACGCTGGCCTATCTTGAGACCACGCGGGCTTTTGTCGCCAGCCCGCAACTGGCGTCGATGACATTGGCTAAGTGCATGTTGTTGCTGGCTTTCAGCGGCGGAGCCAGCGTCTTCCAACTGCCGGTACTGGGCTGGTTCACGCAGATCGGCCTAGTGGCCGCGGCCATCTCCAGCTTCTACGGCGCCCCGCCCGAGGCCTCCACCGCCTGCGCCGCAACCCTGCTGTTGGTCACCTTCCTGGGCATCGTCCCCGTGGGCCTGATCTGGGCGCATTTCGAGCATGTGAGCCTGCGCAAGATTACCGTGGAGAGCGAGCACGCGGAAGAGGAACTGGCGGAGGAGCAACCCGCTGACCACAAGGCGCCATGAAAAAGATCCCTTTCGCATATTCGATCCATCCCGGTGACATACTCCAGACCGAATTCATGGAGGCCCTTGGCCTCTCCAGGTACCGGCTGGCCGGGGAACTGCACGTCTCCGCGCCGCGGGTGAACGATGTGGTGCGCCCCAAGCGGTCGATCACGGCGGATACCGCCATGCGCCTCAGCACCTACTTTGGCACCTCCGCTCAGCTCTGGCTTGGTTTGCAGATGGATCACGATCTTTGGGTTGCCGCGAAAAACAAGTCCCTTGCCAAGGTCAAGCCGAGAGCGCAGGCGGCGTAGCCTTCTCCTCCGCGGGAAGTGCGGGCTTGGTAAACCGTATGGTATCCGGCCCCACGGCCCCGCCCGTCATCAACATGCTCATGGCCTGCTCCATGTTCAGGTCGGTCTCGGTGACCCACGCAATGGGAAGGATCTGCAGCAAAGCCGAAGTCGGGTTGATGGAATTGGGCAACAGCACCGCGGCCAGCAGTTCGCCGGTAGTCTCGTCGATCAGCGTGCGGGTGAGAAATCCGATACTCTTCTGGCCCGCGATGGGAAAGTCGACCAGCACCACGCGCTGGCTGGACTCCTTCTTGGCCGTCATGCTGTCAATCAGTTGGCGCACGGAACCGTAGATTTTGGCGATAAAGGGCAGCCGGTCCAGCGCCGCCTCGAAGAGCTTGATTGCCTGGCGGCCCACCACCTGCGAGGTCACACGGCCCACCACGTAGAGCACCACGAGGGTGAGAACGACGGCCATCAGCCACTGCAGCCACGGCTGGCTGAGCCAATCCCCTGGGAAGATGGCGGCCAAGAGCTGAATCACAGGCAAACCGGCCTTGGCCAGGACACCCAGAAGGAAGCTGAAGATCAGGTACGTAACAAACAGTGGTCCGATGGTGATGATGCCGGCCAGAATGTTGCGTTGCAGGCTGCGCAGGGTGTGGGCAAGGACTGGATTCACACGCTTCTCCTGGGTACGAGGATACGCGACCGCAACCAGCGTGTTCGTTCAGAACAAACCACATCGATCTCTCCCCGCGGCGCGCATGTGTTTGCCGAGGTCGCGACCACCCGCTCTGCGCGCCCCGAAAGCAGGCCAGACCGGCCGCAAATGGGCTCCGGCGCCGGGAATTGATTCGGAACCGGATCAGGGTACACACTGCGGAAATCACTGAAACGGGACGAATTCCTTTATAGTGAATGGAGAAGGAAGTCCATGAGCGGCACAGAGGGTTTTGGCTTGAACGGAGCAGTCGAACAGGGCCACCGGGGACCAAACTCCGAGGAACCGCATCCGCGTGCCATCGGATCCCCGCTGCCCATTGGATCCGCGAGCCCTTCCCCGCTGCCGGGCGAACAGCAGCGCCTGAATGCTCCTCCGCCTCCAGGGCGCGCCCTGGCCAACCCCTCCTCCGTTTCTCCGCTTGAAGTTCCCTCCAGCATCCAGCGCGCCGTCGCTACGCTGCGCGCGGTGTTGCCCTTCGTGCAGAAGATTCTGCCTCTGTTGGACGGAAATATCGGCACCGCCGTCTCCAATGTCCTCACCCCGCATCACCACCCGCCTCCGCCTCCGCCGCCGGTCAACCTGGCGCCCATTGAGGACGGCCTGGCCGAGCTGCAGACGCAGCATCGCGAGCTGCGCGACCAGGTGGTGGAGCAGAATTCCTCCCTGAAGCGGGTCGAGGATCAGTTGGAGATGGTCCGCGAAGCCACCGACCGCAACACGCTGGAGCAGCAGGAACTGCTTGAAGACCTGAAGGGTGTGGGCAGCAAGGTGAATGTGTTTGCCCTCATTGCCCTGGGTCTTCTGGCCGTGTCCATCCTGCTGAACGTCATTCTCTATCTCCACATCCAGCGCGTCCTGCCCTAAGAGCGCGTTGCCAATAAGGCGTTTTCGACTTAGAATCAATGACTTACGGAAAATTCTCAGGTCTGTGGGTTGTTGATCCTGCAAGACGCGAACTCCATTCCCCGCAGACTCCCGGAGCGAATGAGCGTAAGCGTCTGCTTGCGGCGCGTCTCCCGGGCGGCAGCTTTTGCTTCCACCCCAACGGTCAGGACCCAGAGCCGCGGACCACGGTCAGGAAAAACGCCACTTGGCGGGCTTGCTTTCGGGGGAAATCTTCTCGTAGCTGTGCAATACTGGAAATGCGAGTCACCCGCTCCAAAATCGTTGGTTGAAATGCTCCCGCGCGGGCTATCACTTTCCAAAATAGATTGGCTGTCCTGAAAGGGACTCTTTTTCGCGCCATCAACCATTTTGTTGCTTATGCAAATACAAATATCGTCGATTCTGCTGCCTTTATCAATCTACGTGATGTGCGATGTTGCCAGTCGTATTTTCAGAGGGCTAGTATTCGGCATAGTTGATCCGGGTCCGCTCTCAACCGCCCGGCCAGATGCCCGCTATGCAGTTGTTCCCCAGTTCACAGAGCTTTACCAACGAGCGGCGCCTCCCGGCGCACGCAGACGGAGTGTTTCGTCATGGCATGGTATGCCTACTGCATCGGTGAAAAGCAAGCATTTCCAGAATTGGCCCGTCATCGCAAACCTGTTCCGATGGAATCTGTCCTCGGAGTTAGCGGCAACCAGGTATTTCTCTACCCCGCCAGCGATCTGGCCGTAATCGTCAGCGAGCACAACCCCGCGGAAACCCTGAACCAGCGATCCGGCGTGGACCACGCACGGGTGATCGCCGACTGTTTCCAGCATTCCACGGTGCTGCCATTTCGCTTCGGCACCGTTTTCAACGACGACGACAGCCTGCGCAGGTCCATCCGTTCCAACCAGCGCCAGTTTCTGGGCAACATCGATAAGCTGCGCGGCAAGGCCGAGATGCACCTGAAGGTCTTCGTCGACGACTGCTGTGGCCGCGAGGTCGACCGGCATCTGCCGGCTGAGAGCGTAGGCCGGGAGTATCTCAGCAACCTGCGCGAGAACGCGGCGCGCACCCGCGAGCGCCAGACGCGCGCCCGCGCGGTCAGCTTCCAGATGCACCGGCAATTCCAGCCTCTGGACGAAGAGGTCAGTTGCCGGCTCACCGAAAGCGGCAAGATGGTGCTGGATATTGCCCACCTGATCGACCGCAAGTACGTGGAGCGCTACCAGAACAAGTTCTCCACCACCAGCGCCATGATGCGCGAGTGCCAGATGCAGCTCTCCGGCCCCTGGCCGCCCTACCACTTCGTTCACCAGCTCACGCGCGGAGCCCATGCGCAGCCGGCGGCAGCTCCTGCCACTTGTCCAACGTCGGTTGCCGGGCCGTTGGTCAGCATCCCGGAACCGATTCCGGTCATGGCCTGACGGCAGACTCGACGTGTTCCATATGTAAAAAGCCCCGGCCATGGCCGGGGCTTTTTGCTGTGCCGTATTGATGTCGCAGTGGTCCCCATCAATCGAATGCATCGGGTGACGATGTTTGCGGCGCCGTTCGCGTGGACCCTGCACAGGCTGAAGATTCCGCTGGGAGCCACGCAGGCATGGCATACGGTCTCCAACCTCATGCTGCGATTCTGGCACTGAGGGAAGCGGCATTCCCGCTCCCCTGTTTCCAGCTACCACAATCAGTGTCAAAGCATCGAGTCCTGTTTGAAGCATGAGCCGAGCTGATGAGTTGGACGCGAGTTCACGAGATGCTCGGGCTCTTCCGCCGTCCCAGCACAAACGCCTTCCGCCGGTCCTTCGAGGCATGGTCGATCTGTTTCCAGAAGCCGACAAAGTAATCGATCGCCGAGATGACCGAAACCAGCACCGTGAAGTAGATTGCGGCCACGGCAATCCAGTTGACGGGGATGACGAGAACCCCGAACTGCCACTTGTCCCAGTGGTGGGCCAGGATGGCGGCGACGACGGCCACGATCTGGGTGACCGTCTTGAGCTTGCCCAGGTCGCTGGCCTGGATGGTAAAGCCCTCGGACGATGCGATCGAGCGCAGGCCGGAGATGAGGAATTCGCGGCCGATGATGACCACCACGATCCACACCTTGACCACCTGGGGGTTGTAAGCCACCAGGGCAATCAGCGCCCCGGTCACCATGATCTTGTCGGCGATGGGGTCCAGCAACATGCCCATGGTGGTGATCTGGCCGCGCTTGCGTGCCAGGTAACCATCCAGGCCGTCGGTAATCGAGGCCAGCACGAACAGTACCGAGGCCAGGATCTCCTGCTCGCCATTCGCTTGCCAGGGAAAGTGTGTGGAGAGGATCCACAGCAGCAGCGGGATCATGACGATCCGGCTCATCGTGATGGAGTTGGGCAGGTTCATGCGGCTTGCGCGATGCCGGAAGAGGGGCCTCCGGCCTAGCTCCATTATCGCACCGGGAGACGGATTGGCGTCTTGGCACTTCGTGTGCCACAGCGCGCAAAAGCCAAAGCGGGATGGGCTTGAAACCCGTCCCGCTCTTCTTGCCGAGGTCAGCGCGAACTCTATGCGTATATTCCGCGCTGCTTGATGGTGAAGGCCACGCGGTCGATGGCCAGCATGTAGGCGGCGATGCGGTTATTCACGTTGTGGGCCTCCGCGTAGCGCACCACATCGTCGAAGCTGTCGCGCAGAATCGTCTCCAGTTGCTCGTTGACGATGGCTTCCTTCCAGAAGTAGCCCTGCCGGTCCTGCACCCACTCGAAGTAGCTGGCGGTGACGCCGCCGGCATTGGCCAAAATGTCCGGCACGATGAAGATGCGCTTGTCGGCCAGGATCTCATCGGCCACGGCGGTGGTGGGGCCGTTGGCGCCCTCGACGACGATGCGCGCCTTGATCTGGTCGGCGTTGCGGCTGGTGATCACGTTCTCGGTAGCCGCGGGGATGAGGATTTCGCACTCTGAAACCAGCAGCTCCTCGCTGGGCGTGGCCTCGGCGCCGCGGAAACCCAGGGTGGTGCCGTTGCGGTACTTGTACTCGATCAACTGGTGAATGTCGATGCCGTTGAGGTTCGCGAGACCCCCATCCCGCTCGGCGATGCCCACAATCTTGTAGCCGCGCTCCATCATCAGCCGGGCGGCATTCGAGCCCACGTTGCCGAAGCCCTGAATCACCACCCGGCAGCCGTCGATGGGTATATTCAGGTAGCGCAGGCTCTCGTCGCACACCACCAGCACGCCGCGCCCGGTGGCCTCGAGGCGCCCTCGCGAGCCGCCGATGTTCAGTGGCTTGCCCGTGACCACGCTGGTTACGGTATGCCCCATGTGCATCGAGTAGGTGTCCATGATCCAGGCCATGGTCTGCTCGTTGGTGTTCACGTCCGGCGCGGGAACGTCCTTCTCCGGCCCGATGAAGTCGATGATCTCCGAGGTATAGCGGCGGGTCATACGTTCCAGCTCGCCCTGGCTCATCTTCTTGGGGTCGCAGATCACGCCGCCCTTGGCGCCGCCGAAGGGGATATTGACCACCGCGCACTTCCAGGTCATCCAACTGGCCAGCGCCCGCACCTCGTCCAGGGTCACATCGGGCGAGTAGCGGATGCCGCCCTTGCAAGGGCCCCGGGCGATGGAGTGCTGCACCCGGAAGCCGGTGAACATCTCGATCTGGCCGCTATCCAGGGTTACGGGAAAGTGCACGATGATCTCGCGCGACGGGGTGCTCAGCACCTTCCACAAATTGGGTTCCAGATTCAGTTTGCGCGCCGCAAAGTCAAAGCGGGCGCTTTGTGCCTCCCAGGGATTGATCTCCTGGTCCAAAGTCACTGCCGGGGTTGCAATTGCCATACACCTCTCCAATTTTTGATTGCCTGCCTCCAGGCGCGACGGATGCGAAGGTCGCGGGGGACGATTCTCTCCCCACGTCCCACTCGCAAGGCTTAGATGCAGCAGGGTTCCCTCCCGTCTCGAGGGAGGATTCCCCACCCGGCCCTCATCCTGTTCCCGTCCGCCGGCTGGTTCGGCCTGGGGATCGTTCCGCACAAGCCCAAACCCCAGTGAGTCTAGGCCCGCCAGACAGCGCCGTCAAGCCTGCCGGAACCATGCTGGGAACCCCTTCCCGCCCCGGGCTCGCCCCTTCACTATCGGCTCCGAAGCGGGAAAATTCGTTCAGAGTGGTGATGAACCTGTCGATACAACCCAAGAAATAGCCCGACCAACGTGGTTGTTGCGGGATGCCGGCCAGTTGGGCACTGCCATGAAAACGCGTGGAATGCCGGAACCCGCCTGCCGCGTCAGGGCCTTTTGCGCAAAATGCAGCTCCAGCGCAGTTACACTGGTCTGAGTGAAAGCCCGAGTCCATCCCGTCCAGCCCAGCCGCAAGGAGTTTCTGGCGCTCGCCAAAGAACACACCCTGGTGCCCGTCTGCCGCACGCTGACGGCCGACCTGGAAACGCCGGTGGGGGCATTCCTGCGCGCGGCGTGGCCGGAGCGGGAGTGCTTTCTGCTGGAGTCGGTGGAGGGCGGCGAGCAGGTGGGACGCTACACCTTCATGGGGCTGGCCCCGTTCAAACGGATTGTGGCTCGCGGGCGCGCGATCACCATTACCGAGGGCAGGAAGGTGACCCGCACGGAGGGCGATATCTTCGACGTGCTGCGGCAGGCGCTGGGCGGGCACAAGCCGGCCCGGTTGCCGGGGCTGCCGCCATTTACCGCCGGGGCTGTAGGCTTTTTCTCCTATGACGCGGTGCGCCAGATCGAGCGGCTGCCGGCGCTGGCCGCCGACGAGCTGGGTGTTCCCGACGCCTGCCTGCTGTTCTTCGACGAGGTGCTGGCCTTCGACCACGTGCGCAAGGAGATCTGGCTGGTGGTTACAGCCGACGTCACGCGCCGCAAGCCGGCCGGTGCCCCCGCGGCAGCCTATGACAGGGCCGTGGAGCGGCTCGATAAGCTGGAAAAGCGGCTTGCCCGGCCGCTGCCCAAACTGCCTGCACAGCACGGCAAGGGCAAGCTGAGGGTGAAGCACCGCACCCGCAAACGGGATTTCCTGGCTGCCGTGGCCCGCACCAAGGAGTACATCGCCGCCGGCGACATTTTTCAAGCTGTCCTCTCGCAGCGCTTCGACGTCGTGCCGGAAGCGGACAGCTTCCAGGTGTACCGGGCGCTGCGCACCGTCAACCCCAGCCCCTACATGTTTTTCCTGCGCTTTGCGCCGGAGGGGCCGCTGGGCGGGCTGCCCGACCAACCTAAAACCTCCTCCAAAAGGTCAAAGGGGTCGGAGACCCTGGAGTTGGCGGGGTCGTCGCCGGAGCTTCTGGTGCGCGTGCACCGGGGCAAGGTGGAGTACCGGCCCATCGCCGGAACCCGCCCCCGCGGCGCCAACGAGAAGGAAGACCAGGCGCTGGCCGAGGAGATGCTCCACGACGAGAAAGAGCGCGCCGAGCACGTGATGCTGGTGGACCTGGGGCGCAACGACGTGGGCCGGGTGAGCCAGTTCGGCAGCGTGAAGGTGGAGCGCCTGATGTTTGTCGAGCGCTACTCGCACGTAATGCACATTGTGAGCACCATCGAGGGCCGCCTCAAGCCGGAACTGACGGCCGTCGATGCCCTGCGCGCCTGCTTCCCTGCCGGCACGCTGAGTGGCGCGCCCAAGGTGCGTGCCATGGAGATCATCGAGGAACTGGAACCGGCGCGCCGCGGCACCTATGGCGGCGCGGTGCTCTACGCCGACTTCTCCGGCAACCTGGACTCCTGCATCGCCATCCGCTCCATGCTGGCCATCGGCGGCAAGGGCTATGTGCAGGCCGGGGCCGGCATCGTCGCCGACTCGGTGCCGGAGCTCGAGTACCAGGAATCGATCAACAAGGCTCGGGCGGTGATTCGGGCGATTGACCGGGCGAGAGAGCTGTAAAGGCAGGGATCAGGGATCAGTTGGGGTATTGAACCGGCGCGGGGCCTCCGAGAGCACGAGGAAAAATGATCAAACTCATGAAACTTCCGGCGCTCGCGCTTCTGGGGTCCGTTCCAATCGGCCATGTGCTCGCCGCGCAGATGAATTCGGACTCCCTGCGGCAATCCCTCCGCAATCGCGGCATCGTTTCAGCTTCCCGCTCCGCCCGCGCGCCCTCCTCCGAGCCGCAAAGACAGCTCCGGCCAGCAAGCTGGGGCGGGTCGTGTGATCTGCGCCCTGACCGAATAGCCGACTTAATGACAAAAGAACAACCTGCACAAGTGTGATGTAGCTCACAGCGAGCTATTATTTCCCCTGCGTACCTTCGCTCAAGTAAGTCGGCGAAGCTCCCGGGCCTGATCATGCCGTTCCTCCGCCATCAGGAGCTTCTCCGATACCTGCACAGCGAGCGAGGTAGGCATGGGTAACTCCATTTGGCAATCAATGCAGCAGAAAGGCTACAGCCGCAGAGACTTTCTCCAATTCTGCGCCGCGGCCGCAACGGTGACCGGGCTGGGTCAAACCGGCGTCGCCCAGGTTGTCTCGGCATTCGACAAGAAAGAAAAACCGGCCGTTGTGTGGCTGCACTTCCAGGAGTGCACCTGCTGCAGCGAGTCGTTCATTCGCGCTTCCCACCCCATCGTGGTCGATGCGCTGCTGGATGTGCTGGATTTGAACTACACAGAGACTTTGATGGCGGCCTCCGGTTTTCAGGCGGAAAAGTGCCTGACTGACACCATCGAAAAGAACAAGGGCAAGTACATCGTGCTGGTCGAAGGCGCGGTGCCCACGGGCAACGACGGCGTCTACTGCATGATCGGCGGCAAGACCGCGGAATCGATTCTGCAGACCGTCGCCAAGGATGCGGCCGCGGTGGTGGCGTGGGGCAGTTGCGCCTCCAACGGTTGCGTCCAGGCGGCCAAGCCCAATCCAACCGGCGCCACGCCCATCTACAAGCTGGTCGACAAGCCGGTGATCAACGTGCCCGGATGCCCACCCATCGCCGACGTGATGATGGGCGTGGTCACCCACCTGCTGGTGCTGGGAACGGTTCCGGCGCTCGACAGCCAGGGCCGGCCCAAGGAGTTCTACGGACGCCGTGTCCACGACACCTGCTACCGCCGGCCCAACTACGACGCCGGCCTGTTCGTCGAGTCGTGGGACGACGAGAACGCCCGCAAGGGGTACTGCCTTTACAAGATGGGCTGCCGCGGTCCGGTCACTTACAACGCCTGCTCCGTAGTCAAGTGGAACGAGGGCACCAGCTATCCCATCCAGTCCGGCCACGGATGCATCGGCTGCAGCGAGGCGGGCTTCTGGGACAACGGTCCGTTCTACCAGCATCTGGCCTCGTTCCCCGGCTTCGGCGTCGAGAGCACCGCGGATACGGTGGGCGCTGTGGTCGGAGTGGCCACGCTGGCCGGAGTTGCGGCCCACGCAGTGGTGACCAACATTCGCAAGCGCAAAGTGATTGCGGAAGTGCACGCTGAAGATCAAAAGGAGTCGTGAGGGGCTATGACACGCGTAGTCGTCGATCCGGTAACTCGTATTGAAGGCCACCTGCGCATTGAGGCAGTGGTGGAAAACGGCAAAATCACCGACGCATTCAGCTCTGGCACCATGGTGCGTGGCCTGGAAAAGATCCTCATCGGCCGCGATCCCCGCGATGCCTGGGCCATCACCGAGCGCGTCTGCGGCGTCTGTACCACCGTGCATGCGCTCGCCAGTGTGCGCGCCGTGGAAAACGCGCTCGGCATCGCCGTTCCGCCCACCGCCGAGCTCATCCGCAATATCATGCTGACCACGCAGTACGTGCAGGACCACGTGATTCACTTCTATCACCTGCATGCGCTGGACTGGGTGGACATCGTCAACGCCTTGAAGGCCGACCCCAAGAAGGCCGCGGAGCTGGCGGGCTCCTTCTCCAAGTGGGACAAGAACACCCCCGCCTATTTTTCCGATGTGCAGGACAAGATCAAAGCCTTTGCCGCCAGCGGCCTGGGCATCTTCGCCAACGGCTATTGGGGCCATCCGGCCTACAAGCTGCCGCCGGAGGTGAACCTGATCGCGGTGGCGCACTACCTCGACGCTCTCGAATGGCAGAAAGAAATCGTCAAGATCCATGCGGTCTTCGGCGGCAAGAACCCGCATCCGAACTACCTGGTGGGCGGCGTGCCCTGTTCCATCAACATGAATGAAGTGGCCGCCATCAACTCCGATCGGCTCAACCTGGTGGCTCGCCTCATCGGCCAGGCCGACGAGTTTATCAACCAGGTCTACATCCCCGATCTGCTGGCCGTTGCCTCCTTCTACAAGGATTGGGCCCAGTGGGGCGGCGGGTTGACGAACTACCTCAGCTATGGCGAGTTCCCCACCAAGGGCTACGCCCAGCCTGATTCGTTCAAGTATCCCCGCGGCGTGGTGCTTAATCGCGACCTCAGCACCGTGCACCCGGTCAACGCAACCGATTCCCAGGAGATCAAGGAATACATCGCCAGTTCCTGGTACAGCTACGAAGGCGGAGACAGCGTCGGTATCCATCCCTGGGCCGGCGAGACGAAGCTCAACTACACCGGACCCAAGCCGCCCTTTGAGACCCTCGAAGGCCACCAGAAGTATTCGTTCCTGAAGACTCCGCGCTGGAAAGACAACCCCATGGAAGTGGGCCCGCTGGCAAGGTTGCTGGTAGCCTTTGCCTCCGGCCGCACCGACGTGCAGGAGTTGGTAAAGGACACCCTGGGCAAGCTCAACGTTCCCGTGGCTGCCCTGTTCTCCACGCTGGGCCGCACCGCGGCTCGCGGCCTGGATGCGGCGCTGGCCATGATCTGGCTCAAGGAGTTCTACGGCGATTTGATGGGTCGCGTGAAGATCAATGAAGTTTCCACGTTCAACGGCGAGTTCTGGGAACCGAAGAGCTGGCCCGCGGATGCGGAAGGCGTAGGCCTGGAGGAGGCTCCGCGCGGCTCGCTGGCGCACTGGATCAAGATTCACAACGGCGCCATCGAGAACTATCAGTTGGTCGTGCCCACCACCTGGAACGGTTCCCCGCGCGACGCCAAACAACAGCGCTCGTCCTTCGAAGCCTCGCTCATTGGCACGCCGGTGGCGAAGATCGACGAACCGGTCGAGATCATTCGCACCATCCATTCCTTTGACCCGTGCCTGGCCTGCGCCGTGCATTTGTACGATCCGCAGGGACGGCACCTTCACCAGGTTTCCTTCGAGTGAGGGCTATGAGTACCCATGGCATTGGCGTAAAGGACGCGTTTCGACCGAATGGCGATCAGCCTGTCGAGTACCGGCGCGTGTACGTGTGGGAACTCCCGGTGCGCGTCTACCACTGGATCAACGCGGTGGCCCTGGTGCTTCTCTGCGTCACCGGCTACCTCATCGGGGCGCCCATTCGCGCCTTCTACGCGGCTGAGGCCTATCAGCAATACTGGTTCGGATGGGTGCGTTTCATACACTTCCTGGCCGCTTTCGTTTACGTCTTCAACTTTCTGGCGCGCCTCTACTGGGGCTTCGTCGGCAACAAGTACTCCAGTTGGCGTGCCTTCTTTCCGCTCAAGCCCGCACAGCGCCAGGAGATTGTCGACGTCGTCAAAGCCGACGTGCTTGAAACCAAGCTGCACGGGCCCATCTCCACGGGGCACAATGCGCTGGCCGGCGTGATCTACTTCGGCACCTTCCTGGCGTTTGTCTTCCAGTCCATCACCGGCTTTGCCCTCTACTCCAGCATGAGCAACTCGTGGCTGCCGCGGATGTTTACCTGGGTCGTGCCGCTGATGGGCGGCGACTTCGGTGTGCGCTTCTGGCACCACACGTTCCTCTGGTTCTTTGTCACCTTTGTCATCATTCACGTCTACCTCGCCTTCTATCACGACTACATCGAGGGCCGCGGCACGGTATCCTCGATCATAGGCGGATGGAAGTTCGATCGGGTGGAGAAGGGTGACAAATAGCGGGAAGAAGACGCTGGTGCTGGGACTGGGCAACATCCTCATGGGCGATGAGGGCGTCGGCGTTCACGTAGTACGGGCTCTGGAACAACGCACTCTGCCGGCAGATGTGGAGTGTCTGGACGGCGGCACTGGCGGCTTTACGCTGCTGGAGCCGCTCCAGAGCGCCGGCCGCGTCCTGCTCGTGGACGCTGCGGCGGACGGCAACCCTCCCGGAACCGTAACCCGCACCACGCCGCGCTTCTCGCGCGACTACCCGCCCACGCTCACCGCCCACGACATCGGCGTCAAGGACCTGCTGGACGTCTTCTATATCCAGGGCGGAGGCCCAGAGGTGATCCTCTACGCCATTAGCATCGATCCCCGCCAGCCAATCAGGATGAGCCTGTCCGCAGAAGGCGAAAAGGCCGCCGCCGTAGCTGTCGAGCGGATTCTGGAGGAACTCGAAGGCAACTTTCCAACCAGCCCCCCTGCTGCGCAATAGACCTGCGTTTTCCTCCTGCGACTTTGCCGTTGCGCCGCCTTGCTTCCCTCAAATCCAGATCCCGCCGAGGCGGATTCTCAAAAACAGAATTTGCTTTTTCGCAAAGCCCGCAGCTATCATCTTCGTATGCAAGAGAACCCTTGTTGTCGCCTCTGTATGCCGCCTCGCGCGCACAGGTGACCTGGGTCTGAAAGTCCGATCGATTTTTGAAGGTTTCCTGAAAGCCCGCGATGCAGCCACGCTGCCGCGGGCTTTCTGTTTCTGCTGAAAAGGAAAAATGGCCGACATTGTTGAAATAAAAGAGACCAAAGCCCAACGTGCTGAACGCCTGAAGCGCGAAAAGAACCCGTGGGAAGCCTTTGACGAGGTCCGCGCATTCGCTCGTGCCGGCCGCTCCAGCGTCGTCCCCGAGTGGGCTTCCTACTACTTCAAATGGTGGGGCATCTACACCCAGGGCGATGGCGTTGGCGCCACCGGCGGCAAAGGCGGCGAGGGACTGGCCTCCGATTACTTCATGATGCGCATCGCCATCCCCAACGGCATCGTCTCCGCCAAACAGCTTCGCGTCATCGGCTCGCTCACGCGGAAATCCGCCCGCAACCTCGCCGACATCACGGTTCGCCAGAACATCCAGCTTCACTGGCTTACCATCGAATCGCTCCCGGAAGTGGTGGACGCTCTCCATGCGGTTGGACTCTCGCCCCAAGGCGCCTGTGGCGACGTGGTGCGCAACGTGACCGGCTGTCCCCTGGCCGGAGTCGCCGCCGATGAGTTCATTGACGCCTCGCCGCTCGTCGCTCAGATTGCACATCTGCTCACCGCAAACTCTGCGTTCTATAACCTGCCGCGCAAATTCAAGATCTCCGTCACCGGCTGCCCCTCCTGGTGCACCTATCCCGAGATCAACGACATCGGCCTCACCGCCGTGAAGCACAACGGCGAAGTCGGTTTCTCGCTCCGCGTAGGAGGCGGTCTCTCCGCCGACCCGCATCTCGCCGTCCGCCTCGATGCCTTTATCCTCCCTGACCAGGCTCTCCGTGTGGTTCGCGCCGTAACTGAAATCTTTCGCGACCAGCAGGGCCTGCGCGAAAGCCGCGACCGCGCCCGCCTCAAGCATCTGTTTCTTAAGGAGGGTTGGACAGCCGGCAGCTTCCTGGCCGAACTCCAGTCCCGTCTCGACTTCACGCTATTGCCCGCCGCACCCGAGCAACCACCCATCGATGTCTTCCGCGACCATGCCGGCATTCACCGCCAACGCCTGCCGGGCCTCAGCTACGTCGGGGCCACGGTCCTTCGCGGCCGGTTGACTGGAGAGCAGTTGCAAGCCATCGCGGATCTGGCAGACCGCTTCGGTAGCGGCGCCCTCCGCACCACCGTCTCCCAGAACCTTCTGTTCATCGACATTCCCTCCCGCAAGGCCGCCGAGTTGGTCCGCGAGCTTGGTCACATCGGCCTCCAGGTCGAGGGCTCTCCGTTCTGGCGCGGCGCCGTAGCTTGCACAGGCACTGAGTTCTGCAAGCTGGCCATTACTGAAACCAAAGGCTTCACCCGCTGGCTGGTCGACGAACTCGAGGAGCGCCTGCCTGAATTCGACCAGCAGCTCAAGCTCAACGTAACCGGCTGCCCCAACAGTTGCGGCCAGCACTGGGTCGCCGACATTGGCATCGAGGGCAAAAAGATCAAGCACGATGGCAAGCTCACCGACGCCTATTACTTTTGTCTCGGTGGAGCGGTGGGCCTTCACGCTGCAATCGCTCGTCCGGTCGGCTATCGATGCCCCGCGCCGCTCGTCCCCGAAGCCATCGAGCGCCTGCTCCGTCAATACCTGGCCACCCGTCTGCGCGATGAGAACCTGCGCGCCTGGTTCAGCCGCCATTCCAATGAGGAACTCCGTGCTCATCTGGCCGGCGAAGTTCTAACCGCCGTAGAACGCGACGTTCCTGCCGGCCCCGTCCCGCACGGCGTCGCAGACTAACTCGTTTTGAAAGGGCGCGGCCGGGTACCGGGGCACCCTTCAGGGTCGGGGTGCCGCGCCGCCCAGCAACTTAAGTTCCTGGGGCTTTAGCCCCCGAGGGAATGCATCAATGAGCCTTCTGCCCATCTTCCTCAAACTCACCGGCCGCCGCAGCCTCCTCGTCGGCGCGGGCAATATTGCACTGGACAAGATCGGCAGCCTGCTCGGCGCCGGACTCCAGCTCCGCGTCGTCGCCCCCCAGGCCCGCCCTGAAATTCGGCAGTTGGCCACTGACGGCAAACTCGAATGGATCGAGCGCCGTTTCCAGCTCTCCGATCTGGACGGCAACTTCCTGGTCATCGCCGCCACCGGCTCGCCTGAAGTCAACTCAGCCGTTTATCGCGGCTCTATCGAGCGAAACATCCTTTGCAACAGCGTCGACGACATCCCCAACTGCGATTTCTTTTTCGGTTCAGTGATCAGCCGCGGACCCCTTCAGATCGCCATCTCCACTTCCGGAGAAAGTCCCGCCGTCGCCCAGCGCCTCCGCCGCGAAATCGACGAGCAACTGCCCGACAACCTTGCCGCGTGGCTTGAAAGTCTCGGCCAACTGCGCCGCGAGGTTCTCGAAAAGCACCCCCGCTGCGAGGCCCGGAAATCTCTACTGCATCAACTGGCCCAGCGCCAGGTCTGCGAGTTCACTTCCTGCCCATCGCGCCAGATGGCCCTCGCGCCGCTCGCGGAGAAGCAGACTGCCGATGCTCACACCGCAATCCTCGATCTCAACTCCACTCCTCCACAGAGGTCATTCGAAGGCGCTCTGCAATATCCCCAGCATTGCAGCGGAACCGTCTATCTGGTAGGCGCAGGCCCCGGCGACCCCGACCTGCTCACCATCAAGGCCATGCGCCTCATGCGGGCCGCCAACGTCATCCTCCACGACGATCTTGTCCCGCCGGCAATTCTTGAGCACGCCTCGCCAGGCGCGGAAATCCTCAACGTCGGCAAGCGCTGCGGCAGCAAGACCATCACTCAGGACGAAATCAACGCGCTCATGATCGACCACGCGCGCGCAAATCGCCGCGTGGTGCGCCTCAAAAGCGGCGACCCGCTCATCTTCGGCCGCGCCGCCGAAGAGAGAGCTGCCCTCGCCGATGCCCGCGTGCCCTTTGAGATTGTCCCCGGAATCACCGCCGCCTTCGCCGCCGCCGCTGCCGTCGGTTGCTCTCTTACGGACCGCAACAGCGCGTCGAACGTAATCTTTTCCACCGGCCACCACGCGCAGTCGCACAACCAGTCTCCTCTGCCCGAACTGGAAGACTCAACCCGCGTCGTCTACATGCCCGGCCGCGACCTTCATCTGCTTGCGCAGGAATGGCTCCAGCAGGGCCTCCCGCCGGACTTCCCCTGTGCCGTCGTCTCCCGTGCGGCTCAACCCGGCCAGCAAGTCCGCTATGCCACTCTCGCCGCTCTCGGCGACGCCGCTCCCACCCTCGCGCCCAGCCTGCTCATCGCCGGCTGGGCCATCCGCGAGATCGTTGCTGCAACCCGCCCGGCTTCAGACTGCATTCCAGTAACAGCCTGAAATCCCCGCGGATCGTTATCTGCACCTGAAACTGCTTCCCTATCCACCGGCCCAGAGTTATAACTGGATCGGCCTGCTCCGCAGACCATCATCCTGCCAGGAAGACCACTTCCAGGTCCAAGTTTGGTATACTGCTAAGCAGGCAGCAGCCTGATCCCGGTTCTGCGAGAAGGGAGTTGCGCGTTGCTTGCGGCCACGGTCTGGGAGAGAACCTGTGAACCATGCACGATCTGTCATGGCAACTCCCTGCTCGGACCAACGCAAATTGCGCCTCGCGTATTTTGTAACCCATCCAATTCAGTATCAGGCGCCCTTGCTTAGAAGAATCTGCCAGGAACCGGATATCGACCTCAACGTATTCTTCAGCTCCGGTTTGTCGATTCGAGGCCATGGCGACCGGGAATTTGGCGTTCGCTTAAAATGGGATACCCCGCTGCTGGACGGTTACGAACGCGAGTTCTTGCCCGTGCTTGGCAGACTGTGAAAAATCCCTGCAAATCCCCTTTGGAAATCCCAATCCTGTGCCATTTCATGAGGATTTTCCAATAAGAGGAATTCCGGCCTCCCTTATCCACAAAAACCCCGCCTGCCGCCGTTGACCCTGCACCTCCGGCTCCTTAGAGTCTGTAGTCAGGTAACAATATTTTTCCCACCTGAGCGGCATTGGAAGTTGCGGCCGCCCTTTGGATCAAAACGCGCACAGCCCTGTCCACTCGGAGTTAACATGCTGAAACTAAAAAAGATACACATCCTCGGCTTTAAGAGCTTTTGCGACCGCACGGAGCTGACCGTGCCGGGCGCGGGCATTGCCGTGGTGGTGGGGCCAAACGGGTGCGGCAAGTCCAACATCCTGGACGGGGTGAGCTGGGTGCTGGGGGAGCAGAGCGCTAAATCCCTGCGCGGCACACACATGCAGGACGTGATCTTTGCTGGAACACGCGACCGCAAGGCACTGGGCATGGCCGAGGTGACGCTGACCCTGGCCGATCCCGAGGTCTATGAGGGGCCTGTGCCTGTAGAGCCGGAGGTTGTTGTCGAGCAAGACGGCCCGGCCGACTGGGATGAGGACGAGGTGCGCCGCCAGCGGGCAGTCGAGGCCGAGGAGGTTATCGCCGCCGAACAGCCGGGCCAGGTCCTCGATGAGGATGGGCCGGACCAGGCCAACCCTGTGAGCACAGGCGAGGGTCCGCAGGCGGTCGTGCTCAAGATCCGACGCCGCAAGTTCCAGCGCACGCCGCAGAAGGGCGAGATCGTCATTACCCGCCGCCTTTTCCGCACTGGGGAGAGCGAGTACCTCCTGAACGGGAAGCTGTGCCGCCTGCGCGACATTCAGGACATTTTCATGGGCACGGGCCTCGGACCGGAAAGCTACGCCATCATCGGGCAGGAGCGGATCGGCCAACTGCTCAGCTCCAAACCGCATGACCGCCGGGCCATCCTCGAGGAAGCGGCGGGGATTACGCGTTTCAAGACCAAAAAGCGGTTGGCTGAGTTGCGTCTGGAGAGCGCCAAACAGAATCTGGCTCGCGTGGACGATATTTTCGAGGAAGTCACGCGGCAGATGAACAGCCTGAAGCGGCAGGCGGCCAAAGCGGAGCGGTTTGCCGCGGTTCGCGACGAGTTGCGTGGACGGCTGCGCGTGGTGCTTGCCAGCCGCATGGCGCTCATGGACGCCGAGCAGGCCCGCCTGGAGCGGGAGATTGCCGCCCTGACGGATCGAATCGACCGCTCAGCCGCGGAGATCGGCGACTTGGAAGCCAGCCAGCACAACCTCACTGAGCGCGGCTATGAGCTCGACCGTCAGGGCCAGGAGGCGCAAAATCGGGCCAACGAAGCCGCCGTCGAATTGGAGCGCGCCACAGCGCGGGAACGCGCCAATACCGAGCGGGTAAGCGACCTGGAGGCACGGATCTCCGCGGCTGCGGCCGAGCTGGAGGTTACGCGGACACAGTTGGGCGGGATCGCCGAGGAGCGAGCGCAGCAACACGCGTTTCTTCAGACGGCGGCTGGCGAAGCCAGGGCCTTTCGCCAAAACGTAGAGGCCCGCCAGCAGGAGGCGCGCACGGCTGCCGAAGAGGTCTTTGCCGCGGAGCGGCAGTTGGAATCCACCCGCCGCCACGCCATGTATTTGCTCACTCTGTCCGGCAACGCGCGCAACCACACCGCCCAGGCGGAAGAGAGCCTGGCTGCCTTGGAACGCGAGGCCCAGCGGTTGGAGTCGGAGATGGGCCAGGCGCGGAGCGAGCAGGAAAACCTGGGCGTCGAAGGTGGGCAGGCCAGGCTGCGCTTTGCGTCCGCAGCCGACGCGCTGAAGCGGCTGGAGAGCGAAATTGACGCTCTTCGCGAGGCCCTGCAAACAACGCGCGCCGAGGAGAACACGCAACGCGCGCGCGCCAACCAGGTGCGCGGCGAACAGGCTGCCGTTGCCGGGCGCCGCGACTCGCTCCAGGCGCTGATTCGCAATCACGGCTACTCCACTGACACCGTGCGGCGGCTCTTGAAGCCCGGCGCGCTTGGCCAGGGAATGGCGCCTGTTGGTACGCTGGCGGATTTTGTCGAGGTAAGTGGGGCGCATGAAGCCGTAGTAGACGAATTCCTGCGCGAAGAACTGAATTATGTGGTGGTCGAGAGCTGGGTGGCTGCCGAGCAGGGCGTCCGGTTGCTCAAGTCCGGCGTCGATGGCCGCGCCACTTTTCTGATTCATCCTGCGGAGCAAGGCGCGCTCTTTGAGGAAGACACAGACCCGATCACTGGCCCCGGCCTGACCCCGCTCAAGGACTCGATCCGGGTGCTGAACGGCTTTGGCCGGTCGCTGGAATCGCTCCTGCCCAAGCTCAAGCACGGCTACCTGGTCGAAGACCCCGCCGAAGCACTGCGTCTGGCTTCGCAGCACGCCTACGCCTTTTTTCTCACTCCTGGGGGCGAATGTTTCCACCATGCGACGGTAACCGGCGGCAAACCTGCCAGCGAAGGCCCGCTGGCTCTCAAGCGCGAGTTGCGCGAGGCCGAAAGCCGCCTGGCCAGGCTGGAGACAGGCCTGGCGCAGGCGGAGACGGAAGCAGCGGCGCTGATCCGGACCATCGAGGAGATGACGGTACAACTGGAAGTGCGCAGCGCGGAGCGGCGGCAAGCCGAGACCGAAGCCGCCAACCAGGGCGCGGCGCTGAAACAGATGGAGGCCGAGGAACAGCGCGTCGAGCGGCGGCTGCAGGAATGGGCCGCGCAGGCCGCCCGCAACAAGGACGCGCGCGAAGCCAAGCGCCACTCCATCAGCCAGCATAGCCTGGAAACCGCGCGTCTGGAGGCCGAGCATGCGCAATCCGAGGCTGCCCTCGATGAGTTGCAAGCCCAACTGGCCCTGCTGCGTCAGACGCGCGAAGGCCTGCAGCAAGAGGCGGCACAGGTAACCGCGGAGCTGGCCGGCCTGGAGGAGCGGCGGCGTGGCGCCGAGGCGGCCTTCCAGCGCATTGACCGGCTCCATGCCGACCTGGAGCGCCGTGTGCTGGCCATCGAGCAGCAGCGGGTGGCCGCCGAGGCGGAGCGCGAAGAGCGCATCGGCGAGAGTGCCGCGCTGGCCGGGCGGCAGAAGGAACTGGCGGACGTGCGCGCCGAAGCCCTGGCCCTGGCGCAGACGTTTGCCGGCCAGGCTCAGGCTCTGCGCCTCCAACTGTCGGCAATCGAAGCCCAGCTCAAGGCTGGCCGTGCCTTTCTGGATCAGCTGCGCGAGGACCGGGCAACCCATTCCAGCCAGTTGGCCAAACTGCGCTCCGATCTCGAGCATCAGGAGGCAAGCTGCCTTGCCGAGGTAAACGTTGAGGCCCAGGTATTGCGCGCCGATGGCCACATCGAGCGCCTGGCAGACGAGGCTCTCGCCGCCGAGGAGGAGACCTGCCACAGCCTGCGCCAGCGCATTGAGCAGATGGGCCCCGTCAACATGATGGCCCTTGAGGAGTACAAGGAGACCGCCGAGCGCCACGGATTCCTCGAAACGCAGCGCAAGGATCTCATTGAGTCGATCGAGAATACGCAAGAAACCATCAAGGAGATCGATCTGATCTCGCGCACCAAATTCGACGAAGCCTTTGCCAGGATCAACGAGAACTTCGCCCACGTCTTTGCGCGGCTGTTCCAGGGCGGTCAGGCATTCCTGCGCCTCACCGACGCGGAGAACCAGGCCGAAAGCGGCCTCGATATCGTGGCCTCGCCGCCGGGCAAGAAACTGCAGAATGTGCTGCTGCTCTCAGGTGGCGAAAAGTCCCTCACCGCGCTGGCCCTCCTGGTGGCCATCTTCCAGTTCCAGCCCAGCCCCTTCTGCGCGCTGGACGAGGTAGACGCCGCGCTGGACGAGACCAACGTCGGTCGATTCGCAGACCTGATGCACACCTTGAGCAAGGACACGCAATTCCTGGTCGTCACACACTCCAAGCGCATGATGCAGTGCGCCGACATGATCTACGGCATAACCATGCAGGAGCCCGGCGTCTCCAAGGTGGTCAGCGTTCGCCTGGGCGGCCACGATCGGCAGCGCGCCACGGCGTAGCCCCCTACGAACGACTGTGCCAGATTAATCGCGTTCTTATATCACCCTTAACAGTCAAAGCAGCCGTAGTTATAGACACCGGATAAGTGTTGAAGATACACAGCGCCAATGACGAGATTTGACGGCAAGTTATGAGTATGATATAGCAAAGCTGGATTCCGGGAATGGACGGTGCTAAGAGGTCTGGCGCCTATATCGCCGGACGCGATAACAAGAACGATTCTTTCAGAGCGGCCGATTTGACGGGAAGCGGAACTAGTCGGACCTTCTGGGGAGAAACAGTCTGCATCCGGCAGCCGACGGTTGCCCCTGGTCCGTCGTCGGGGGTTCGTTGTCAGTTGCCGGTTTGCAGGGAGGCTAATCAAAGATGGAACAATCGGATTACAAGCTTACTCAAGTCAGCGTTGTTATGCTGGGGGTTCACGATCTGACGCGCTCGCTCGAGTTCTATCACGAAAGGTTGGGCCTGAAGGTTCAGCGTGAGATCCCCGGTTTCGCGTTTCTAGACGCCGGCGCGGTCACCTTGTGCCTCAGCGAGCCTGCGGCCAAAGTCCGGGGCCAGGTTGCCGGCGCCGGCGAGGTCGTCTTCTCTGTTGAGGACGTAACCGCCGCCTATCAAGCGCTGCTGGGCAAAGGAGTCCAGTTCACGCACGAACCACGAAGCGTCACGCCCGCCACCAGGGTCGCCAACTTCGATGACCCTGACGGCAACCACCTCTCCATCTATGGGCTTTAATCGAAATGTCATCAGAATCCGAAGAGCCGATCACAGATGGATCGGGCAGGTGGCCCACCCCTTAGTGTTCACACAAAGTGCCGGTCTCCCATCCTTCGCCTTGTTCTAGTGTCCCGTCCCGCATAATAGTTTACGAAGAGTCTTGAAAGGGCACGACTTTAGTCGTGCCGTAAAGGCTCAGAAATGAATACGGCTTTAGCCGCTGAGGGATGCCTTTCCGAGTGCAGAGTTGCAAAGATTAACAAGGGACAGCACACTAGCGAAGGGTGGGAGACCACGGACTTCCATCGGTCGGGTTTTTCCGCCCCGATTCAACGCATAGACTCTGGTTGGTTCAGTGCCGGTTTTCAGACAAAAAATTCGCCCCCGAAGGATCTCTTCTCTTCGGAGGCGCTTGCGTTTCACAAGATAAAAACGGGGACCAGTAGCCGGCGCTGGAGGTCGGTAGCGCGCGGCTACTGGTGATCCCTGCACAAAACGAAGCTAGCCGCGGCTTCCCCTTTCCACTGCTGCCTCGTGTCGCCCGGCTCCAAGAGAGTGAACTTGCCAACTCTCCGAACCATGTTGACAAGAGGAGTCTCTCCCATGCGGAACGTGCGGTCCGTGACGGCCGTCACACAGGTGTGTGGTATCTTTCCACTTGCCTTTGCTGAACTGATCTAAGCACGTCTCTCCATGCCCTTGCTGGTCAAGATTGGACACCAGCGTGGCCAGCCTGCACATTGACAAAGCGCGGCTCACGCTGCAAAATCGGAGGTTCAGTTCCCTCCGACGAAAGGCCTTCCCGTGACAGCTCTCCTGACAACGAATCTGGGCGCAACGCCTCTGCTTGGCCGGGGCAAAGTGCGCGATCTGTATGCGGTGGACGGAGCGTTGCTCCTGGTGGCCACTGACCGCATTTCGGCATTCGACCACGTGCTCGCCACCGGTATTCCGGGCAAGGGCAAAATCCTCACGCAAATCTCGCTCTTCTGGTTCGAATTGCTGGCCGGTCTGGTTCCCAACCACCTCATCACGGCCGACGTCGCCCGGTTCCCCGCCGCGCTCGAGCCCTATGCGGACCAATTGCAAGGCCGCTCCATGCTCGTCAAGCGCGCAACCATGTTCCCCATCGAGTGCGTCGCCCGCGGCTATCTGGCTGGTTCGGGCTGGAAGGAGTACCAGGCGGGTGGAACCGTTTGCGGCATTCCACTCCCGGCCGGCCTCCTCGATGGTTCGCGCCTCCCGGAGCCGGTCTTTACCCCCGCCACCAAGAGCCAGGACGGAGCCCACGACGAGAACATCTCCTTTGCCGCTGCTGAGGCCCTGTTGGGCGCGGTCGATGCCGCGGAGTTGCGCCGGTTGACGCTGGCCATTTACCAGAGAGCCGTGGAACACGCCGAGTCCCGCGGGTTGATCCTGGCCGACACAAAATTTGAGTTCGGCAGAACCGCCGAAGGGATTATCCTTGCCGATGAGGTGTTGACGCCGGACTCCTCGCGCTTCTGGGAAGGTGCGGCGTGGAAGCCGGGTGGCGCGCAGCCCTCCTTCGACAAGCAGTTTGTGCGCGATTACCTTGAAGCCATTCACTGGAACAAGCAGGCGCCCGCGCCCGGCTTGCCGGAAGAAGTCGTGGAGCGCACGCAGGCCAAGTATCTTGAAGCATTCCGCCGCTTGACCGGGCGGGATATCAGTTTGTAGAACCGGACTGTTGAGCCCGGCCGGAGTACGAAATGACGTGGGTAGATTGGACCATCGTGATCGTGGTAGCGTTTTCGGTGCTGGGAGGCCTGTCGCAGGGCTTTTTTCGCTCCGCCTGCTCCCTGGGAGGACTGATCCTGGGCCTGGTGCTGGCAGCATGGAACTATCCCCGCGTTGCGGCGCTGTTCCAACCCATGGTGCACCAGGAATACGTAGCCGATATCATCGGCTTCCTGCTGATTGCGGTCCTGGTCATGGCCGTGGCCGGCATTGTCGGGAGCACTTTGGCCAGGACCATGTACCGGATGGGATTGGGCTGCCTGGACCGGCTGGCCGGCGCGGTCTTCGGTTTCTTCCAGGGAGTGCTGCTGGTAGCGTTGTGCATTCTGGTGACGGTAGCTTTCTATCCCCAAGCCCATTGGCTGCTGGAGGCTAAACTGCCCCGGCAGTTTTTCGGCGTTTGTCATCTCTACACGCACATGAGCCCCGAACAGTTGGCGCAGCGCGTGCAGGCCGGGCTCAAGACGCTGGAAGAGGAGACCCCCGCCTGGTTGCATCCCCATCAGGGCAGGTCGTAATCTTGACTGCGCGCAGCCCACGGAATTAGGCCAAGCGATTGAAGTTGCAAGAGGTGGACGTGAGACGAGAACTGGACAGCCTGGTCACGCAAATGCATTCCAGCGGCATTCGCTATGAAGATGCCGTGGGCGAATTCAAGAAGCAGTTTCTGCGCGAAGTATTGGTGGCTCACCGGGGAAACCAGTGTAAGGCGGCCGAAGAGTTGGGCATGCACCGCAACACGCTCAGCCGCACCATGGCGGAACTGGGACTGAATCTGGCCGAGGTGCGCGCCACGCTCAAGCGTCCGCCGCGCAGCGAGCGTCCTGTACTTAGCGCGGCACGCTCGGTCTACCGCCAAGGCTGAAAATTCTACTGAGGACATGCTGACATCTTCACCGACCAACGAAGCGCGCGTCGCCATTGAGCCGGGCTTTGCCTGGGATGCGCAGGACGCTTATCTGTTCGACATCGACGGTACGCTGCTGCGCGACACCGGCCGCATTCACATGGATTCCTTCGTCCCCAGCATTCGGCGGGTTACGGGATTCGAGGTCACGCTGGAAGGCATCCCGGTCCACGGCAGCACGGATACAGCCATCCTGGGCGAAGCATGCCGCCAGGCAGGGATTCCCGCCGAGATCCTGGAGCCGCAACTGGGAGCAATTCTTGAGGCCATGCGCCAGGCGGTCGCTGAGCAGCGGAGCGAGATGAGACTGTTGCTGATGCCCGGCGTGGAAGACGCGCTGCGCCACCTGACGCGCAAGGGCGCGCTGTTGGGCGTGGCCACCGGCAACCTGGAAACCATCGGCTGGATCAAGATCGAGGAGGCCGGGCTGCGCGAGTGGTTCCGCTTTGGCGGCTTCAGCGACCGCTTTCCCGTCCGCGCGGAACTGATCGCCCAGGCTGCCCGCAAGGGCAGAGAACTGGCCGGCGCCGAGGCTCGCGTCTGCGTGGTCGGCGACACCCCACGCGACATCGAGGCCGCGCGCGCCAATTTCCTCTCCGTGATCGCCGTAGCCACAGGCAAATACAGCTTCGATGAGCTGCTCCGGCATCAGCCGGAAGTCTGCGCCACTTCGCTGGCCGATCTGCTGGCTCTCACCCGGACTGCGCCGTGAAATCGCCCTCTTCGCAAACCTTCGCTGCCAGAAACCCCTCGTCGCATCGAGGGACGAACTTCTTCACCGCCGGGCTCCTGCTGGCCATCTTCCCCGCCGCAGGCCAGCCCCAGGCGGCAAACCCCCTTCCGCCCAGCCAGCCCACGTCCGCGCAGTCCTTGCCTGCTCCCAACGCGCCAGCCGGCCAAACCGCCCCGCCGCCCGTCCCGCCGGACAAAGGCGCAAAACCGGCCAGGCCGCCAAGCGGCGGCGACCGCCGCCGTGCGGTCAAGCTGTTCCTTGAAGCAAGCAAGCTCTTCGAAAAGGAGCAGTTTGAAGAGGCCATGCGCAGGTTTCAGCAGGCGGCCATGCTGGATCCCTCCAATGCCGACTACTCGCTGGCCGCCGATGTGGCCCGCAGTCACGCGGTAACGGCGCTGATTCAGGCCGCGGCCAGGGACCGGCTCCGCTCCGATGCATCGGCCGAGCGCGCTGCCCTCGAGCAGGCTCTCGCCCTCGACCCCAGAAACATCCAGGTTACCGAGCATCTGCATGAACTCGGTGATGACGCTCTGCGCGGACAGTCAAGTCCCCTCTACGAGCAGTCTGCAAGCACCGCCGGCGAATCCGTGGCGCTTGCCCCTGCTGCCGGCCTGCATAGCTTTCACCTCCACACCGACCTGCGTCAGGCAATCGAGCAGGTCTTCAAGGCCTACGGGCTCGAGGCCACCATGGACGACAGCGTCCGCCTTGCGCAGATCCGCCTGGACGTGGATGACGCCAGCTTCCAGCAGGCCATGCGGGTGGTGAGCCTGGCGACCAACACGTTCTATGTCCCCCTGGACGCGCACCGCGTGCTGGTAGCCCGCGACACCGCCGAGAACCGGAGGCAGTTCCTGCGCCTGGACCTCGAAACCATCTATCTGCCCGGCCTCACCTCGACCGAAATGACCGATGTGGGAAGCCTGGCCAAGAGCGTCTTTGACCTGCCGCAAGCCACGGTGGATCCTTCGGCGGGTACCATCACCATCCGCGCCCCGGAAAGTACGCTGAACGCCTTCAACGCCACCATCCGCGAGCTCCTGGACGGCCGCAGCCAGGTGCTGCTCGATGTGCGCTTGATCCAGATCGCCCACACCAGCGAACGCAATACCGGAGTCCATCCCCCGCAGACGCTCTCCGCCTTCAACGTCTATGCCGAGGAACAATCCATCCTCAACGCCAACCAGAGCCTGGTGCAGCAGATCATCTCCTCGGGGCTGGCCGCTCCAGGAGACACCCTGGCGATTCTCGGCATTTTGCTCGCCTCCGGCCAGGTATCCAGCTCCCTGTTCTCCAACGGCATCGCTCTGTTTGGCGGCGGACTGACCGCATCCGCGCTGGCTCCCGGCGCCGCCACGGCAAACCTCAATCTCAACTCCTCTGACTCGCGCCAACTGGACGAGATGCAGTTGCGCCTCGGCGACGGCGAGGCCGCGACCATGCGCTCGGGCACACGCTATCCCATCCAGACCTCTTCCTTCTCCAGCCTGTCGGGCAGAATCCCCAATATTCCTGGGCTCACTGGCGCGGGAAGTTCCGGCAGCCTGTCCTCGCTCCTCGGGTCATTGGGCGGCAGCGTGCCCAACGTTCCCCAGGTCGAGTATCAGGATTTGGGCCTGACCCTCAAGGCGACCCCCAAGGTCATGCGCAACAACGACGTTGCCCTCACCATCGACATGAAAATCGATGCCCTCGCCGGATCATCCATCAATGGCAATCCCATTCTCAACAATCGCGCCTATTCCGGCGTGGTCACGCTCAGGCAGGGCGAGGGAGTCGTAGTGGTAAGCGAACTCGACAAGCAGGAGAGCCGGGCCATCAGCGGCGTGCCCGGATTCAGCGAGATTCCCGGCCTGAACAACGTCACGGGAAACGACAAACAGAAAAGTTACTCCACTCTGCTGATCGTGATGACGCCCCACGTCGTTCGCGGAACCCAGGCCGCGGGCCACTCGCCGATGTTGCGGATAGAGAAAGGTACCACTGCGCGCTAGCTCCCGCGCCCCTCGAACGATTGCTGGCCTGTAAAGCTGAAACCCCAAATGCGGTGCGATCCCACGTTGGAGGATCGCGCCGCATTTGGAGGTTCAGTCTTCCTCGCCGGCCTTCGGTTCGAACGGCCTTACTGCGCCACGCCGTCCAGCTTGGCCTGGAACTGGACGATCTGCTTGATGGTCTCGTAGGGAACGCCGCCTAGAGGTAGCTGGCGGCCATTCACGACCAGCGTTGGAGTCTGGTTGATGTTCAGATCCTTGGCCAGCTTCACCGCAGCCTCCACCTGAGCACTGGCCGCGGGGGTCGCCGCGCAGGCTGCAATCTTCGCCGGGTCCAGTCCCGCCTTGGTGACTGCACTGTTCAAGGTCAGCGTGGCGCCATCCGCGCTGGCCAATCCGTCCTGTCCGTCAAAAACGGCCGCGGCAAACGTGAAAAAGGCGTTGCTGCCCCCCTGCTTGGTGACGCAGATGCCATAGGCGGCCGCGTTGGCCGCGGCAGGATGCTGAGGCAATGGATAGTTCTGAAACACGATGCGCGCCTTGGGGAAATCCACCGCCAGCTTGTCCATATTCGCCTGCGCGTCCTTGCAGTGCGGGCACTGGAAGTCGGCAAACTCGACTATCTCCAGATCCTTCGAGGCCGAGCCCCGGTAGGGGCCATCGGCGCGCTGCTGCAACTGTGCCCGATACTCCGCGTACGGGTGCTCCCCAAACGGAAGAATCTCGTCCCCGGCGATGATGTGCTTGCCATCGGGAAGAAAAAAGAACTGCAGCGCCGTAGGCTTCTGCGTGCCGGTCTTGTCTCCCACATAAATGACGACTTTGCTGATGCCTTCCACCTGAGTCTTCAAGATGGCCTGTACCTGCCAGACGCGGCGCTCGTCATAGCCCCAACTCATCTGCAGGAAGGCATTGACGGTCTCCTTCGTGGGCGATGCGGCAGTAAAGTTTGCCGGGTCCGGTTTGGGAAACACGGGCGCTCCGGCAGGCGCTGGCGCTGAAGGCTCTTGCGCGGGCGCGGGAGGCACACTCTGCTGAGCGGCCGCCTCCAGGACGGGCAACGAAAACGCAACCAGCGCGGCTAGGCTGGCGACTCGAATGGACATACGGATCAAGCTGATTTCTCCTTTTGTTGAAAACACACGGTTTATTCCAAACATTGTGCGCATTGCCAAGAATCTGCTAAAGGCATACAGCGACTGCATGAACACACCGGCAAGTCCCACCACAACTACGATCAGCGTGTTCACCCGGCATACCCACCTGTGACCACAAGGACGATCGGTTATGGAGACAGTCTAATTGCAGGAAACACCTCTACTACAAAGGTGGCCGGGGCCGTTTCATGTCTGCCCGGACCCGGACGTGGAAGAAGGCCGAAGCGCTCGCCACCGCCGAACTCGCCAAGCGTGACCCAATCCACCAGCGGAGACTGCAGGAGATTGAAGATCAGGAAGCCGCTAAGCGAGCCGCAGAGGCCGCGAAACTTGCTGCACGAGCAGAAATACATCAGGCCCTTAGCGACTGGGACAATGAGACGCATCAGGCCCACTCCTCCGGCTCTACCAGTGTACTACGGACGTTTATCCGCAAAGTGAAGGATTGGGCGGCGGAACATGGCTAGCAGTATATGGACGACGCAACGAGATCCTCGTTGGGCCAATGGAAGTCAAAGTGGTCGAAGGGTGCTCCACAAAAAGACCATCGCATGGGTGCTCGCACCCAAGCGATCTTTCAAGGCCGGCTGCAGGAGTTCTTTGGGTGGGCGTACGACACCGAAAGGGTAGATCGCGACCCCTCAGCCTCCCTGCGACCCACAAAGGTCAAATCAGAGGAGACGATGCCGCTCACTCCCCAACAGTTCGAGAAACTTCTCGCGAGGCTACCTAAGTACGACGCCGCTAACTCCGGCAGCCGTCAGTACGGGAAGCAACTGCGGTCGCTGTTCGTCACTATGCGCTGGACCAGGCTCCGTATCGGCGACGCCTTGATGCTGGCGCGTTCCGCCCTCTGAGGCGACCGGCTATCCTTGATCACCCACAAAACCAAAGCGAGATTCGATGAGAGGGTCCCCGATCAAGTCATTGCGGCACTGGCAGAGCTCCAGCCGCGCAAACACGTTCACCCTGACTACTTCTTCTGGGGGGAAAAGCCAAGTACAAGTCCCTGGTCAACTTGTGGGAAGCGCGGATCCAGGCGTGCAACGACGGGTTCCTGTCGTTTCGGGACGAGGATGGCCAACCTATGCGGTTCCATTTGCATATGCTGTGGGATACGTTTGCCGTGGAGATGCTTCTCGCTGGGCGGACAATGGAGGAGGTCAGCAGGTGGCTCACACATGACTCACCTTAAACCATGCGGAAGCACTACAACCCCTTTGTTGAGCGTCGCCGGAAACAGTTGGACGCGTCGAAAGTTGCGGCAATGCAACTGCAAAGCGCTACATTCGGCGCCATGTAGTCCCCCGGACACAAGGAGACCCACCCGGCTGACTTCCAAGGTGGGTCTTTTTGTGTCCAGGTGTGGGGTTCAGGACGTATGCAAGGCGTAAACACGGTCGGCGACACTCTGAGGGACTCGAATGGATTTATAGCCCCGAGTGTGCATCTTCTCTGGGTGTCGGATCGCAAGGCAGGGCACGTCTTTGAACCATGAACGGACCGTGGTTTCTGAATACCCCCAGAGCTTGGCGAGCTGCGCGATGCTGTGATGTTGCTTTATGGAGGTGTTCATGGGGACGTCAGCAAGCGGGTTGGTGTGCAAGACGCGCATGTAAGGTAATACCAACGCGGCGGGCGTTTTGAGCATGGCCGTAGAGATTTATTTTTAGTGGTCACGCGGCCGGTGCCCGTTCCAGCAATGCTGGCTCGTGCCGGTCGGTCAGGTCCTCCAGTGCGTTGCGTCCGGTACCGCGCATTGAAGGAGTTTTCCCGGTCGTGCGTACCCGGCCACTTTGTCCGGGCAAAGTGAGATCTGGATACTAAACCAAGAGTCCGGCCGGATGCATCGCGTGTACTACATCGATCAACGTGAGACGCCGCTTCTCCAGCCAGCGGCTGAAGTCCACAAGCTGAAGCAAGTGCAACCGGGCTGTAGCCCGGCAAAAGCCTTGCTGCACAAGCCAGTCAGCGTATTGTTCCAGGTGATCGCCGAGCGGCCCACGACGGAGCCTCTTGACGGTCTCCGGTTTATCAAAGAAACGATGCAAAGGTCACCTCTTGAATGAGGATGACCGAATTATGTCGAGTCGATGCAGGGGAAAATACGCTATTCACCAGGCGTTGCAATCCGACTCGGCATGATTTTTTACGCGGCATAGCGACGATCATGCCAAGCGCGGCATGACAGGCGCACCTGCGCGAAATTGTGTCAGGCTTCTGGGGGTGAGTTGGAACATATCCAGTTCTTGCTGGGGCACGTTTCGGTTCAAACGACCGAGCGATATCTGGGCTGTAAGCAGCGGATTCGGTCAGCGGTCAATGATCGAATCGGAATCGAGCCGAGGCCCTAAGTTGGCCAGCGGCTCTGGATATTCGGACCGAAATCTGCCAAAGCGACCTGCATGACGGCCGCCTGCCGGCTGCGCTGCGTCCTCGGTGCTCTGTCCGGATAGGCGACCACTCGCCCGGAATGGCAGGGACATCCCCTATTCCGCCAAAAGCTTGATCTGAGCCGACTTGCCGCTTCCGCTTGGAAACATATGTGACGTCACGAGACATGGCAGAAGTCAGAGGAAGCTCCGTGTGCGGTCATCTGGAGGTCTCTTAGTCAGAGCACCGGCGCGAAGTGGTGAGTTGGGGCGGGACGCATGTTTCTGTATATCCACTACATCCGACTGCAAACCGAAAGGCATACGTTCTCTATCCGGGCATATTTTGGATGGGGTGGAGCGTGTTTGGGATGGTGTGGTATACGTATCCCCGACAGAAGATTCGAAGAAATCGGACAGCCTGAGGCAGACAGAGGAACTCATCCCCACTGGAAGCCAGAAGGTCCCGGCAAGGCAGACAGGATACCTATGAAAACCAGAATCGATCTTGCACGGATACTCGCACTGGCTCTCACTCTGATGGGCGGCACGTTGGCGGTGGCGCAACAGGCTACAGCGGGGCCCGGTGCGGCTCCGCCCAGGCCACAAGGCCCCTGTGACATCTACGCCGGCGCCGGCACTCCCTGCGTCGCGGCCCACAGCACTACGCGCGCGTTGTACGCCTCCTACAATGGTCCGCTCTACCAGGTCCTGCGCCAGTCCGACGGCAAGACCCTGGATATCGGCGTCGTCCAGCCCGTCGCGGCGCCGGCTCCGGATGCGGGTGGATATGCCGACGCGGCCGCGCAGGATGCCTTCTGCGTCAACACGTACTGCTGGATCACCACCGTCTTCGACCAGTCTCCCAAGCTCAACGACCTGACCCAGGCGCCCCGCGGCGGATTCAACGGCTCGGCCCTGGGAGGATTCAACAACATTCCGGTCGCCGACATGGCGCCGATTACGATCATGGGCCACAAGGCCTACGGCGTTTTCATTGAGCCGGGCATGGGCCTGCGCCATGACGACGCCAGTGGCACAGCCGTGGACGACCAGGCCGAGGGACAGTACTGGGTCATTAACGGCAAGCACTACAATTCCGGCTGCTGCTTCGACTACGGCAACGCCGAGATCGACAGCCGCGACGACGACAACGGCACCATGGAGACCGCCTACTTTGGCAACGCGCCCTTTTGGTTCCACTCGACCTCCAGCGGCCCGTGGATCATGACCGACCAGGAGAACAACCTGGTGGGCTGCGTCAACCCGGACGGTTCCAAAGTCTGCAACCTGCCGAGCATCCCCTGGCGTTTCGTAACCGCGATGGCCAAGGGCGAGCCGCACCACTGGACCTCAATGGGCGGCGATGCGCAGAGAGGTCCACTCTCGGTCATGTTCGACGGCAAGCGCGTCAATGCCACATATGACCCGATGCGCAAGCAGGGAGCCATCCTGCTGGGCAACGGCGGCGACAACAGCAACAGCTCGCAGGGCACCTTCTATGAAGGCGCGATGACGGCCGCAGGAACCTTCCCGACCGACGCCACTGACCAACTGGTGCAAGCCAACGTCGCCGCTGCCAGGTACGACTTGCCTCGGATTAGCCTAGCCCCGGCCTCGGCAACCGCCACTCCGCCTGGCCTCCAGACCTTCACCCCGGGCTCCTCGCAGCAGACCACGGTGACCTTCACGAATACCACGGGTGCGCCCGCCGTAGGCGTCAAGCTGAGCCTCGCCGTGCCCGGCCAGCAATGGACCTCAGTCGTTGCGGGCACAAACCAGACGTCGAAGACCTTCGCGGAGCCGGTGGCGCCGGGCGCAAGCGTGAGCGCGACGTTCAACATCACCTCGGGACCAGCAGTTTTCAATGGCGATCTGGTGGGCAGCGTCTCGTGGACGAACGCGGCCAACGGCAGCAAGCTATCCGAGACAGCCGCCGAGAAGGTGCGCAACGCAAGCCCAATCCGGATCAACGAATTCCGCATCAGCTCCGGCGCTGCCAATGGGACTGATTCCTTCATTGAGCTGTACAACGCAGGCTCTGAGAGCGTCGACATCTCCAACTGGACCCTGACCGGGCGCCCGGCCCAGCAGGCCATCTTCTCTTCAGTGAAGATTCCAGCCGCGACCAAACTCGCGCCTCATGGTTTCTACCTGCTCGGCCTCGCCAACTCCGGGCTCGCGGTCCCGGCGCGCGCCGGCGACACTACGATCCACGTCAGGAATACGACCGGCATGTCGGTAGGCGATACCATCGGCATCGACACCGGCTCCGCCACCGAAACGCGCAAGATCGCAAGCCTGGGAACGGCGGCCAGCAACTATACGACCCTGTGGCAACCTCTCCCCGAGGGGCCGGTGATCACGATTCCCGCCGGCTCGACCAACGTGCCCGTGGCGAGCGTCAAAGGCTTCGCGGCCGGCCAGAAGATCGCCCTCGGCCATGGCGCCACCTACCCCGCCGTGGCGAACTCAGTGGAGCAGTACGAAGTGGCCACGGTCACCGCGGTCGGTAAGCCGGGCACGCAGGCCTACCTGGCGGCGGACGCGCTGGCCGGAGCGGCCAACATCAAGGTGACATCCGTCTCCGACATCTCGTCCGGTGACAAGATCAGGCTGGACATCGACAGTGTTGGCCATGGGATCGAGACCGTAACGGTTACGCATGTCGGCACGCAAGCCAGCCAGACGAACCTCTCGGCCGATGCGAATGCCGGCGCGACCCATATCAAAGTTCGCAGAGCGGACGGCTTCGCTGTTGGAGACAAGATCACGGTCGGTACCCCCGCGAGCAAGGAGGTCATGACCGTTACCGCTGTGGGCAGCAATGGCCCGAACGGCGCCGGCATCGACTTTACGCCGGCCCTCGCCAAGGCCCACATCGGCGACGAGTGGGTGGTATCTCCCGGCACGGGGCTCGACCTGGCTGCCCCGCTCAAGTTCAATCATGCGGCCAACCTTCCCTTCAGCGATCGGGGAACGGGGATCAGCTTTGCGCCACCGACCTCCTTTGACCACTCGAGCAACGAACCGGTTCAGGCGCTCGGCACCGGCATCACGCTCTCCAGCCCACTCGCCAGCAGCCACGCAATCAACGCCGTCGTGCGCGACGCCACGGTCACCACCGCGGGATACCAGGGAACGCCGGCGCCCGACCTGTGGTTCGGCGGTCCCGAACTGACCACCAGCGCTCCCCTCTTCGGGCATACCATCTCCGTCAAGGAGGGCAGCCTGGTGCTGCGGGATGCCTCGGGACTGGTTGTCGACAGCCTCAACTACGGCGGCCTCGTCGATCCATGGGCGGCCAAGGGCTACCAGGCCGCCTCCGGATTGGACCAGAGCGGCTGCCGCGTGGCAGTGCCCGGCTCGGCCGAGGGCTTTGGGCCGGAAGCCGCGGCCGGCGCCAGCGATTCCAGCGCGGGCCGCTTCCCTGACGGCGCGGACACCGACAGCAACTGCACCGATTTCCTTGAGCAGGCCGCAACCACCCTGCGAACTACATCAGCCGCCGGCGCAACCAATATCAAGGTCGCCAGCGTGGAAGGCTTTGGCGCGGGCCGGACGATCATGATCGATACGGGAGCAAACTTGGAGACAGCGGTGATCGCAACAGTTGGCACGGCAGGCGCCACCACGCAGGCTGTCGCTACGATTGCTGGCGCGACCGTGATCCCCGTGGCAGATGTGATCGGCTTCAGCGAAGGCCAGACCATCACCATTGACAGTGGCACAGTCTCCGAAACGGCGGTGGTCGCGTCCATCAACTGGTGGGGCGGCGCCACAATCACTGTCGCCGCACCGCTCAGTCACGCGCACGGCGCCAGTGCACAGGTCTCTGGCTCCGGCATTACCCTAACCACTGCATTGACCAGGACGCATTCCAGGGGGACTCAGGTCAGCGACAACCTTCCCACACCCGGTGCACCCAACCGGTATTACAGGAAAGTTCATTGAGAATGCATGGAATACCGGCTGGACGACAGTGATTCCAGCTGTCCCAACTACACAGCAAGGCCAGGCCTGGAAGCCGAACCCCAATTGCCCAGCGCCATCTGAAGAAACGCCAGTCGGCGGCGCGCCAATCACTCGGTGCACCGCCGACTTGCTTCGAGGTGCTAATAAGGTATCGTTTCTGAGGAAGAGCATTCGATGCGAGCTGCTGAACTCATCGCTCCCCTGACATTCCGGCTTACTGACATGCCGATTGAAGATCCCGGACCGGGCGAAGTGCAGGTCCGGATCGAGGCTGTGGGCGTCTGCGGGTCCGATCTGCATGCCTACTCCGAGGGCGCGGTCGGCAGCACTCCCAATGTCTACCCGATGGTGCTCGGGCACGAGCCCGCAGGAAGGATCGTGAAGACAGGCGCCGGTGTCACTGGACTCGCTGCGGACGACCGCGGGGCGCTTGAGCCCGCGCTTTATTGCTATCACTGCGAGTTCTGTTTGCGCGGGCTGCACAACGTGTGCGCGAACCTTCGCTTTCTGAGCAACCCTCGCCATCCCGGTTTTTTCCGTGAACTGGTCAACTTGCCGGTCGCCAACTTTCGTCCCATCCCCACCGGGATGTCGTTCGACGAAGCGACTCTGGCCGAGCCTCTCGCGGTTGCCCTGCATTCCCTCCGCCTGGCGTCGATCCGCCCGGGCGAAACGGTAGTGGTCATCGGCGCGGGACCAATCGGGCTTTTGACTATCGCCGCACTGCGAGCCGCCAAGGCAGGACGAATCTGGGCCGTGGAACCCCTGGCGCACCGCCGCGAGTTGGCCCGGGGGATTGGCGCTGACGTCGTGATCGAGCCCGGGGAAGCTGCTGAGGAAATCCTCAGCGAGACGGGGCAGCGCGGTGTAGACTGTGCAATCGACTGTGCGGCCAGAGAACATACCACCGGTCAAGCTATTCGCCTAACCCGCAGTGCCGGTCGCGTCGCGCTCACAGGTATTCATTCAATACCCTTGGTATCGGTGGATGGGTCAGCAATGCGGCGCAAGGAGCTGACCATCTTCAACGTGCGCCGATCGAACCACGAGACGCAAGAGGCTCTGGAACTACTCCACGCGCACGCCGAGTGGTTTCGACCGCTGCTTACACACACGAGGAAGATCGAACGCATCGATGAGGCCTTCGCAATAGCCAGCCAATATCGCGACGGCGTTGGGAAGATGATAGTCAGGCCTTAGAACCGTATCGGGTGACGCACTGAGGCCCCGAGGATGCGACCCTCACGACTCTCCATTTGAGGGATAAAAAAGGATTTCTCCGGCGGACATTCCTTTTCAAAGAGAGCGTAGATTTGGCTATAAGTGGTTGATGAGTAAATAATTGTTTCGACCAGCGGATTTCGATGTGTCTGCCTACATTTTGGGTGAGCTGACGTTCAGCGCCCGCAGAATCTTCTTTTGGGTATCCTCGTCAGAACAGCCTTGCTCTCGCGCTGCGCGAAATTGGCCGAATGGAGCGTATTGTCTCCATGCTGAAGTGGCTCAGAGCTCCCGCCCTCAGACGGCGCGTGACCGCCGGACTCAACAGGGAGAAGCCCACAACGCCCTGGCTCGGGCCGTATGCTTCAACCGGCGCGGGGAAATCCGACACCAATCTTTCGCGAGCCAGCGCCACAGGGCCAGCGGGCCAAATCTGCTTGTCGCCGCGATCACTCTCTGGAATACGGTTTACAACGAACGGGCCACAGAATGCAGACAACATCACACGCTTTCGACCGCTCCCTGCTCCGGCATGTCTCTCCGCTCGGCTGGGAGCAGGTCAACCTCACCGGCGATTACACCTGGTACACGCACAAAAGGGTGGGTAAGGGAGGCTTCAGACCTCTTCGAATCCCCAGAAACGGCTACGGCGAATCTTATCGTACGTAAATCTCCCTTTCTTGAGGTCACCTGTACCTGGTGGAGCAAGCCAGTTCCTGAACGGGACTTGCACCGCTTGTTGACCAGTCCTTTCATGTTCATGGCGCACAACTCGACTCTGCCTAACGTCGGCCCTCGAGCCAGTTGTGGTAATCGGAGTACAGTTTGGTGGACGCTGGAGAGCCGGCAAAAGCCGCGGAGCCGGGCTTATTCATCATTCCCTGGTACTGATAGACCAGTATCTTATCGACCCATGGCGAGACGGCCTCCAGTTGGCGCAGAACGCGGTCAAAAGAGGCCGGCATCAAGGCACTGTTATAGACCTCGTCTTCGAACTCGAAGATCTCGACATCGGCCCAGATCTTTGCCTTCTGCGCGCGGTCGTGGGCTTTTCGCAGCCCCTGATAAAAGGCGGAGGTCTCCGTCACCTTCGACTTTCGCACCCCCACTTCATCCTGGTAAGCCACAATGTCAACATCCATCGCGTCCAGTTGCCGGACATACTCATCGTCGGGGATGGCTATGCGCGTGCCGTACGGCGCAATCATGATCTGCGCTTGTGGTTTGAGCTGGCGCGCCAGCCGGGAAAGGGTGTTAACGTAGGTGATAAACTCCGGCGTGTAGTGCGGATTGATGCACGCCTCATCGGGCCAATACCACCCGAAGAAGCTAGGATGGTGGCCGTAGATATTGGTGAGTTCTTCCATCGACTGGAGTCTCTTCTTTGCGGCGACGGGATCTGTGATGGTTTTGTCGCTTTCCCAGTTGCCGTAGAATCCGCTACCGATAAAGAACTTGATCTTGTATTTGTCAGCCGCGGAGAGCACTGCTTCGAGGGGGTTCGCACAGGCCAGGTCCCACTTCGGAAATATCTTCGAGTCGTAAAAAGAGCGGTAATAGACCGCAGTCGCCATAAGCACCAGGTATTCCATGCCGGCCTCCGCGATTTCTTTGATCTTGGCATCCCACTGCGCGGCCGTGAAGCGCAGACAAGCTGGATTCCAATCGACTCCCTCGACCGTGGCGTGATGCTGGAATTCAAACCAGCTCCCGGCGATGGGCTTGATCGCCCCCGGCAGGGGCGAAGCTGTTGTTTTGGCCGAATCGATCGCCAGCGCGGCTGCCCCCATACCCAGAGCCACGAGGAAATCCCGACGGTTCAGTTCGTTAATCATGAAAAGACTCCTTCCAAAGTCGAAATAACAGCGATCGCGATGTTCATCACACGCAGTGACGAGCGGATTTGTCTCCCGCTGTGCACCTTCGCCCTTCCACGGCGCACCGAGTCACGCAAGTCAGGAAGCCAGCGACCAAGGCTGGTTTACCGAGGCTTCCACCTGTTTCACGGCAGCCGCCTGATCCGCGGCTTCGCACAAAATCATCATGCTCAGGGAGCGAACTGCCTGGATAGGCAGCTTCAGCATGCTCCTATCCTGCTCGGGCGGAAAGCTCTCGTATTGTTTCCATTGCGCTCCGGCCACTTCGCCCACCAGCACCACCGGTTGCCGCCATCGACTGCCGCCGGGAATGCGCAGTCGACCTTCTCCCATCGGCAGCAAGAGCAGCGCGCGCGAGCTTTCAAGCGGTTGCTCGTTAATGGAGATGGCCATGAAGTGCAGATCGCTGCCGATCAGCAATTCCCGGTTCACCCGTACATCCCCCGAGCTTTCCACGGCCTGCACTCGCTTGTCCTTTCCGGCCACCACGGCGCCGGACAGCCGCGCCTGCAGCGACAGGCTTACGTCCCCGGCACTGGAAGAAACCACTAAGTCGCGCACGGCGTCCTTCTCGCTGTGGTTTACCAGCACGGTAATCTCCCGTCCGTCCTGTGAGGGTACACGGAAGCAATGCACTGGCGCCTGCGCCGGCTCGATCTTCTCGCCGCTCATGTGAAGGCTTTCGCACAGTGCACGATAGAACGCATGCGCGTAAAGCTGATACCGCGGATCGCCATGCAGCTCGATGGGGTCTGCGCTGAAGATCACGCGTCCCTTGCCAAGCTGAAACTCAGTAACCACGGGATTGCCGTCCCGGCTCTCCACCAGCGAATGCGCCCCCGCCAAACGTGTCACGATTCCCGGTGCCGCCACGTATTCCGGCCAGCCTGCCGCTTTGCCCACCACCGGCAGAGCTCCGTTCTGATAGTCGATATTCGCAAAACGCTCCGAGACAAACTCCACGCCGCAAAGGTCCCTCAGCCTCTGCGTCTGTGTCCGTTGGCGCAATCCGTCGTAGCTGATGTCGCCGGAGATATAGAGTTGCCCGCCCCGCTCCACGAACTCCTTCAGGTGCGCAACCACTTTCTCGTTCGGGCAGTACGGCAGCGGATAAAGAATCGTTTTCACCTTCGCGGGCAGCTCGTCGATGAACTCGTCCGCTAGCGTAGAGAAGGACACACGTTGATCGATTAGCAGCCGAATGCCGTTGGAAATCCCTTCCAGGATGCGCATGCCTTGGCCGCCCTTGCGGTTCTCGCCGGGAATCAGCAGCAGCACGTCGCCTGGTTCATAGCGCGGCCGCAGCATGCGGAAGAAAAGCCCGGTGTTGCGATAAATGGCCCGCACGTCGCGTGCAATCAGCTCATTGGGGTAGTTGATGCCCCATTCGAACGGCAGGTCCGAAGGATACTTCCAACACCAGTTCTGGATCTTCGATGCGCCCAGGGCAAAGCCATAGTGCGCAATACCCAGGAAGTATGCCTGCTCATACGCTTCACTGCGGGCGGCGATATAGTCTTCCGCATCCAACCACGCCGGGTGCGTCTTCACCCCAAATTCGCCTACGTTCAGCCCCTTGCCGCGCACCCGCTGATCCAGAAACTTACACACCTGCGGGAAGCGATAGTAGTCTTCGCCCGCGGAGTTGAAGTAGCCGAAGTTTGCCAGCTCAAGTTGTCCGAGCGTGGTCAACAAATCGATTCCCGTGAGTGGTAGCTGGTAGAACTCCGCGGTCACAGGATGCCGCTGATCGGCCTTTCGGATCGAGTCGTACAGGGCATTCAGCCAGCGCCGCACCACCTGCGTGCGAAACTCAAAGTCGTCCAGCGTGCGCACGTCCCGCCAGTCGTCCTTGCCTGAGTGAATCGTCAGTTTGCCGATCGGAGCTTCCGGAGGCGTCAGTGCCCACGCCTTCCGCAGCGCTTCGTCCGACCCGTACTTTTCTTTCAGATAGCGGTTATACATCTCTTGAATATCCGGCAGATTCGGATCGTGCAACTCCAGATCGCCATTCAGGTAATACATGATTCCCGCCGCATCCTTGTAGCGCGCCGCGAACGCCTGCACGTAGGCCTGTTGCTCGGCTAGATCCTGGTTGCTTACCGCCGTGTTGCTGAAGACCAGCATGCCCGGGAAAAATGCGCCGCCCACGCGCTGCACGTTCAGCAGCATGGCGTCGATCCACCGCCACCATGTCTTGGTCGGACGCTGCTGCGGCCCCCGCAGACCCAACAGGTTCTCGTACACATCGATGCAGGAATCCCGGCAGCCCTGGGCATCGTTATTCCACGTCAGCGGGTTTTCGTCCTGGTCGATGAAGGTGTGCAGATAGTCGTCCGTCCCCTGCAGAAACAGACTGTGGCCGTCTACCTGGAAATAGTTCTCCCTGAATGCAAACGCCAGGCCCTTACGCAGCGTCTCTGTGCTCCACACCACGAAGCCCGTCTCCAACTGGTCGACCACCTGCTGGTCTGCGGCCAACTGGACCGTAACGCGATACTGCTCACCCGCAAACGAAGCCGGATGCCACTCCGCCTCCACCCGAGCCGTCTGTCCTGGAGCAATCGTCACCTTCTGGCTCGTCCGGTACGCGGCTTGGTCCGCGCCGGTCGCGGCAATCTGCCAGAGCAATTCCAACTCCTGGCTCTTCCGGCTCAGGTTCGTCGCCAGCACACACATGTGCACCGGCTCACCGTGCTGGTATGCCGCAAAGTCTGTCTCGCACGCATGCAGGTAACACTTGTTTGCCAGCGCTTGGCTCACTGCGCGCAGGGTGCTTTCTCCCAGCGCCGATCCAGCGGAAAAGATGTCCTGGTTCTCCACGCCAAAAAACGCCCAACTGCTGCGGGCGTAAGCGCCGCGCACATGATGCACCAACGCGCCGGCTGCGCCGCGCTTTCGACCCACTCCGTCGTATGCCTCAAGCAACGGTATCCACCGTGCCTGGTTCATGCCTACCACGCAGGTTGCGGCGTAGCCTTCAAAGCCTCCGCTCAGCTCCCCGTTGCCGCTTATGATCCTCTGTCCCGCCGCCGGACGAATCGCAGAAACCCGCTTCAGGCGGAAATCCGCGTCAAACATTCCGATCTGCTCGGGCGCAATCTGCAGCTCATCCTGGGGAAATCCCAGCGCGGTATTGATGCGCACCTGGGGCGAGCGGCGCTCCAGGCGGAACTGCGCTCCCCAGATTGTGCCCGTAGCGTTTCTCAAGCCAAATCCAATGCGCAGCTTGCGGCAGCCGGGCGCCAGATAAATCAGGCGTTCCACCTTGTGCCATGGCAGCGATTCCCGGATTCGCTCCAGCTCAAGGCTCGCCGCGTAAATCTGTTCTCCCTTTTCGTCGAGCTGCTCAATGCCTGCGTACGCGTAGCCGTCGGGAGCGGGCCGCACATTTGCCGTGCGTATCCATCCCCGCAAAAAAAATTGGTCGCGCTCGGCGCCGCCCGGCAGTTCGCAGTACCAGGCTGCATTCTGATTCCACAGCCCGCTGGGCACGCTGACTTTGCCTGCCGTCTGCTGTCCTGCCTCCGGCAGCGCCGCGCTTTCGGCGTTCGCATACTTGGGCCCAAGCGCGGCCCACGCGGTGCCTGCCTCTGCAAAGGCCGGCAGCAGGTTCTCCCCGCTTTCGGCCCTCACCGCCTCATCGTAAAACTCCCACTTGCCGGCTTTTGAGACCAGTGGCGCCTGAAAGGCATATCCGCCGGTGCTGAGCAGGTCGCCGCCATCGCCCAGAAACTCCTCCACAGCCTCGCGCGCAGGCAGGGGAAAACTTTCGCCGTAGGGCAGCACCAGCAGGTCGAAAGCAGCGCGATTCAACCGCTTCGGATCGGCCAGTTGCTCCGCCGTCAGGAAAACGACATCGTAGGTCTCGCCTAGCACCCTTGCCAATTGTGCCGGGTCAGAGGCTGCGCCGCGCACAGGAAGGGAATCCCGCAAGATAGCCGCTGCCGGCCTGGTGCGCGGGCCGCTTTGCAGAGCATCCTTGTGCGCCCACTCCAGCGCCTGCCAGCAGTCTACCGCATCGTCAAAATCTACCGCGGCAGCGCCTTCGACAAAGGTAAGGTCTGTGAACCAGGCCGAACCGGATGCGCGATAGATTCCCACCACCACCTCAAACCACGAGGTGCCCGGCAGGCATGTGAAGCTCTGCGAGAACCGCTGCCAGCCCGCGGTTCCCGTATAGTTGCCGAAGCGCTTCTCCGGAATCTGCTTGCCGTCCACGGTGTATTCCGTGGGCCGGCCCTGAAACTCGAACTGCGACGCGGTGAAATATGCACCCGCCGCTTCTTCCTGCTGAACGATTCCTGCCGTCTTCACCCAGCCGCTGAGCGTATAGGTTTTCCCGATCTCCGGCCCCAATACCAGGAAGCGCGCGTAGTCTCCGGATTCCGTGCGCACCTCCACCGACCGCCGCCCCGCGCTGCGCGAAATATCCGCCAACTTGGCGCCAGCGGTAAACTGCCAGCCCCAGGCCAAACCCTGAAATCCGCCATCTTCCAACAGCGTAATCGCCTTGCCTCTGCGGGCCAGAGACTGACGAGCGCTCTCCGGCAGCGCGGCGCTCCACACCTGGCGGCCGAAGAACGCAAGTCCGGTTGCTCCGGCGGCCTGAAGAAACGCACGGCGCGATTTTGGCCCCAAAGCGGAATTCAACTCCGATGCGATCGACATGTTCCAAAATTCTCCCGGTTCGAGCCCATCTAAATGTCTTTTGAGGGGCGGCATCATGTTGGAAGGGGGCAAGATAATGCGCTGCGGCCAAGCCGTTTTTTACGGAATGGCCGCAGCGCGTAGTAGTGACTGCAAATTGCTTCAACTTACAGAAACTTCTTAGAACATGAGGTGCAGGCCCACCTGCGATATGCGCGGGAGGCCTGTATTGTTGAGGTGACCGAAAGTCGGGCTACCCGGATAGAAGTTGTCGTCTACCGAGTTGAATTCGGTGTGGTTGAGGGCATTGATCGCTTCGATCTTGAATTCCAAGCGGAACTGCTCATGCAGTTTGAAGTTCTTGGTAAGGGAGCTGTCTATCTGGGTGTTGCGCGGCAGGCGTACGTTGCTCTGGCTCGCGTTTCCAAATGTTGCCTGTGCTGGGACAGTGAATGCACCGGGGGCAATCCAGTCATTGAGGCCCTTGTAATCCGTTGCCTTTCCGACCTGGTTTGGCCTCTCCGGGCCGTCTGTTTCACCGGCGTTGGCATATACGCCCAAACCGACGGTGACGGGTTCTCCGCTCTTGACATTCATCAGGCTGGACCATTGCCATCCGCCCAAGACCGTCTTCACTGCGGTGTTGTAGCCGGAAAGAGCCGGCAACTGCCAGACATAATCGAAGACCAGCATATGCGTTCTGTCAAAGGACGCAGGGCCGCGATCAGCCTTCGGATTCAAGGGGTTCTGCACGGCGTTCAAGTCGCCGGATGAATCGGTGAGAACCTTCGAGTAGGTGTAGGCGGCATTCAACGTGAGCTTGCTGCCCCACTGCTCCCTGACCGAGGCTTGCAGGCCGTTGTAATTGGAGTAGGCCTCGGGAGTTACCATCTGGATCGTCCCGTAGCCCTGGTAAGGCCGCACCGCATCCACGTTGATAGCGCCCTGGGCAACCTCGAGGTTAGGCGTGTTCTGATTCAGCATGGAATCGTACATCAGGTGAATTCCCTTGGTGCCGATGTAGTCCAGGTTCACCACGGTGTTGCGGAGCACTTCCTGCTGGATTCCAAGAGACCACTGTTGGTTGTAGGGCAGGGGTTGCTTTGGTGTGAAGCCGAAGAGGCCGACTGTCGAATTGATCGGCGCTCCTCCGCTCTCCCCAGGGGTGTCCACCTTGACGCTATGGAGGGTTACGACTGCGTTAAAGGGAGGATTGGCCTTTGCATAGAGCTCATACGGAGCCGTGCGGTCGTAGTACATTCCGTAGCCGCCGCGCAGAGCGGTCTTGCCCCTGCCGAAGACGTCGTAGCTGAATCCGGCGCGAGGCGCCATGTTCAACTTTCTGACTTCGAATACGGCTTCGCCCCACGGAGAGTTTACGCCGGCAGCGATAATTCCGTTGGTTGGCATATATACGTCGTTCGTCAACTGCGACAGGGGAATGTTCGTCAGGTTCCCAGTGCTGGGATCAACGGTGGGAGCAAGAGACGATTGATAGAGTTGCGTGAGGAAGTTGGTGAGCAGATTGTTCTGGTCAATCTCCGGTCCGAAGTAGCTATAGCGAAGACCAAAAGTCAGGCTCAGGCGGTGCGAGGCCTGCCACTGATCCTGAGCGTAGGCTTCGTCGTCCCAGTAGCGCAGGTGCTGCACGGGGTTGTTCATGCTTTCGCTATAGGAATCGGCGAAGTTGGTGAGCATGTCGGACATGTCATTGCCGGTATGGATTCCGTCGAATGCCGTCCCCGAAAAACTAAAGGTGCCGTTGAGGTTATTGGGGGCGTTGTCCTCGTTCTTGCCCTGCTGGGTAAGAAGGATTCCAAAGCGGATGTTGTGGGCGCCCTTGTGCCAGGAAACGTTGTCGGTCCATTTGTGGTAGAAGAAGCCGTTCAGGAACGGCCAGATGGTTTGAATTCCCGCATAGTGCCCGAAGGACATCGCCGGAATGCGGTTCTGCGGATCGATGTGATTCGGGAAGTAATAGGGAATGTCCAGGCCGGACGCCAGGTCGCGATTGAGCAGAGGAGACGTCTGAATGCGGATGATGTTGTGGTAGATGCCAAACTGCGCTTCGTTGATCAGATCGGGAGTGAGCGTGCCGACGATGTTGAAGGCAAAACTCTGCATCGGCTCAAATTCCGTGCTCGAACCTACATGGGGAAGAACGTTCTCGCCCCAGAGGCCGTAGGGAGACGCGATGTGGTTTTGGTCCTGAACGTAGTGCGCGAACATCTTCCACTTGTCGCTCAGGTTATAGTCCATCCGGATCAGCTCTTCGCGCGTGTTTGTCGTTGTAGAAGCGGATGAGCTGAAGTTGGTGCCGTTTTGCGCGTTATACGTTCCGGCTTTCGGGTAGTAGGTCTGGAGCAGCAGTTGTGCGTTCTTGCTCAAGAGTCCCGCGGGAATCGTGTCGTTGGGAAAGGGTTTGCCTGCCTCGCAGCCGACGCAGAGCGGATTGGCCGCCAGGGCATTCGTTACCAGCGGCTCGCTCATGCCGATGCTTGCGTAATCAGAGAAATCCCCGTTGTTCTTTTCCTGATCCGTTGGAACCCTTGTGGAGACCGTTCCAACGGGCTGGATGAGCCTGCGGAATTCCTGGGACCAGAAGAAGAAGAGCTTGTCCCTCTTGATGGGGCCGCCGGCGGTGTATCCAAAGTTGTTGTAGTGTTCTGCCGGCCGCGCGCCCCAGTCGGCCTTGTCCGGGCCGACCTTGTTGAAGTAAGTGTTGGCATCGAGGTCGGTGTTACGAAGGAACTCGAAGGCCGATCCGTGCCAATCGTTTGTGCCCGACTTCAAAATGGCGTTGACCGTAGCGCCGGCGCTGCGTCCCTGCTCGGCGGTGTAGTTGCCGCGATCGACCCTGAACTCGGCCAGGGCATCTTCATCGGGAACGATGGCGTTATTGCCGTTGAACACATCCAGGTTGGGTACGCCGTCGATGGTCCAGTTGTTGGCGTTGTTGCGCACGCCGTTGACGGAGACGGCCAGCATGCTGCCCGAACCAAATCCCGGTTCGCTGCCGATGTCGCTCGATACGCCGGGAGCAATTTCGACCAGTTCAATGAAGTTGCGCGTAATCAGCGGCAGCGCTTCGATTGCAGCATTGTTGACCACTTCGCCGACGTTCGCGGATTCAGTGTCTACACTGATGGCGTCGCTGCTGACCTGGATTGTGTCGGTCACAGCTCCGGGCTTCAGTGAGAAGTTCTGCCGGAGTTGGTCTCCCGCATTGAGGATGACGGAGTTGATCTGCCCTTTGCTGAATCCGTCTTTTTGAGCGGAGAGGGTGAATGTGCCGACGGGCAGGTTGGGGAAGATGTAGCTCCCCCCGCTGTCGGTGACAGTTTTCCAATGTGCGTTGGTCTGCGCTTGAACCGCGACCACCGTTGCCGTGGGAACCAGGGCGCCTGAACTGTCGACGATCTGGCCTGCAATGGACCCGGCGCTCGTGACTTGCGCCGGAGCCTTCTCGAAGCATACCGCTATGAACAACAACAATGTTAGAGCACGAATCCTGGACCACATACTGGTGCCTCCATTTTCACAATGTTACGTCCCCCGTTTTGGGGTATTTGGCGTCTCTGTCTCAATGCAGACAGAATGCGAACCTGCTTTTCAGTATGGATGTATATACTACGCACGCATCCCGCGTCAAGCCGATAATTTCGACGCCCTGCCCGTTGCGCACTCCCCGCCGTCTCGATGTCCGGCCCTACACATTCCTGGGCTGGGTTGCCTGGGGCCAGGTTTGCATCTGGATCGGCAACATTTAAAAGGGTGTAATCCGCATTGCGGGAGCGTGCGTTTTTGAGAGTACGAACGCGTGGCGCATCGCCAGCCAGGGTACCATAAACGGCAACTGGACCGCGGGACCCCGTCTCAACGTCGAGGAATGGTGTCTAGGTATTGTTCGCCGTGCCCACTCCGCCCGGTACAGGCTGTGCCCGGGCGCAGTCTCCCTGCAGGTGAGATTCGGACCTGGTCTATTCCATGGCGGTCGCCGGGATCTGCAGCACAGCCCGGTAGCGGTCGCCGCGATATGCGGAGTGCGCCGTCTCCACCGGTAGCCCGTCCGTACTCCATAGCGTGCGCGATATCACCAGCAGGCTCGCCCGCGCCTGAACCTCGAGCAGTTCTGCCTCCCGGCGCGTCGCCGAGCGCGCCTCCAAGATCTCGTCCGCGCGGCTCACTCGAATCCCATATCGCTCCCGCAGCGTCTGGTAAAGCGACAGGCGCGAAAAATCAAGCTTCTCCACTCCCGGGAAGCGCTCAAGCGGAAGCCGGATTTCCTCGATGGCTACAGGCAACCCGTCGGCCAGCCGTAACCGAAGCATGCGGTAAATCGGAGCATTCACCGCAATGCCGAGCTGCGACGCCACCTCCGCAGGCGCTGGAGAGGTTTCCGCCTCCAGCACCCGCGATGTAGCCTTGATGCCCAGCGCCTGCATCTCCGCCGTAAAGCCGCGCAGGTGCGTGATGTCCTTCTCCACGCGCGGCTGGCTGACAAAGCTCCCCTGCCCCTTGTGGCGCGTAGCAAATCCCTGGCTCTTCAGTACTTGGAGCGCCTGCCGCGATGTCATCCGGCTGACCCTGTAAATCCGGCTCAACTCTTCTTCGCTGGGCAGTGAATCTCCGGCGCGCAGCCGTCCCGACTGAATCATTTTCAGCAGTTGCGTCTGGATCTGAAAGTACATCGGTGTGAAGCTATTCTTATCTAAGGGTTCGAATTCCCAATTCCTGCGGGTGGTTGCCACCGGTGTGGGTAGTTGTTTGCGTTGTTGCTCTTTTCCTTGCATCGATATTTCCTCGAAAGTTAACGGTCCCTATCGACCACAAAATGTTTTCCCTTGATGATTGCCGTCCTGCGTTGCTGACCCCGTGCGAGTGCGCTGAACTCCTCAAATGCCTTCCGGCCGCGTATTCGCTCGCCAGGAGGAAAGCCAAGAAAAAATCGCGCCACTGTTTCCGGGTGCGGCACCGTGCCTGTACGGAGTGACTGTGACTTCTTCATTGCCAACGCAGTCAGAGAATACCTCCTATTTGCAGCTTTTCGGGCAAACCTCTCCGCCTTCCCGGCTATCAGGATAGCTCACGGTGCAGAGAAATGGTGTCCGCTACACATGCTCACCAGCCCGGGCACTCGTGTGAGCCGCTCTCCTCTCCTTTCCAAGGCAATTATAATGATGATGGGCCCCGCATCAGTGGGGCCGAACTCTCGTCTGGCCCGGCGATAGGCGCCGCAGAGGATTCGCCGGCAACTGAGCAAGCTTCCGCCGCGGCCCCGGGAAATCGCCTCAATAGCTTGCTCTGCTCAACAGGATGACCGCTACCAGCAATACCGCGATACCCGAATACATCCAGGTCCGCGCGCGTGCCGGAGCCTGTCTCCATTCGCCTAAGCCGATCCCGATCGCGTTCGCCAACAGCAGGCCCACCGCCAGGCTGAGGGGCCACCCGATGGAGGTACCCAGCGATCCCAATCGTGGAGCCGAAGCGCCGTACACAAAAATGCTTCCTCCCCACAACAATGCCATCACCGCCGACAGGCCGTAGAGCCGGGATCGCCCCGGTTGGGCAAACTTCTTGATGCTGCCGTTCTTGCGGAACAGGTAAAAGCAGAATCCCAGGTTGGCTACCGAACCTGCAGCCAGCATGATCCACCAGATCAGGTTGACGCTTGAAAACTGGCTCAGCCCCGCCGCGCGGCCATAGTCCGCGATCGGCTGCGCCAGGGAAAAGCCGATATTGAACACCGCCGACAGCACGCCCGCTCCAGCGGCCATCAGCAGCGCGACGCCGACCGGACGCGCATGGCCCACCATGCCGCCTCTCTCCGCGTCAACGCCCGCAGCCCGCTCGCGCATTCGTCCTGCCCAGCCGCACAGCGCAATGCCTGCAAGTTCCACCGTCACAGCGCCCAGGATTCTTTCTCCCGAGGGCTTCAGCAGCTTGTGCGGGGCCAGCAGCAGGATCGGCAGCAGAGACCCCAGCGCTGAGCTAATCGCCAACACCAGGGTATTGGCGAGCGAAATCCCGATTGCGCTCACGCTCTGTCCGAACAGCAATGCCCCAAACCCCCACGCAAACCCCGTGAGAATCGCAATCCATACGGCGTGCGCGGGCGCATGCGCGATAATGGTCCAGCTCTGCGGCGCAATTGCGCTCACAATCGCGGCCGGCATCAGCAGGCATGAAATCACGATGAACAGGCCCCACACGTTCTCCCATTCCCATCGCCCCAGAAACCGCATCGGCAGGGTGAAACTTCCATTCATCAGGCCTGACAAAATCGCCAGGAGCGCCCCGGCAAGAAGCATGCTGTTCATTCTCTTATCCGTTCCACCCCAAGCCTGGGGCCTGTTTTCCGCCTTATTTCGCGCTCCCCGCCGTTCCGGCGGAGCTGGAAGCGGTCCCTCACACTCATCTCATTTGCCCGTCCATCTTGTCACACCATAGTAGGCTATACAATAATACAAATCGGCGGCGGGCGTAAAATCTGCCGTCCGTTTGCCATGCAAAGGAAATGGGGAGATCGAATGTCCGCGATTTTTGAGCAATTGAAAGGCAGATTGATCGTTTCCTGCCAAGCTTCCCCCGGCGATCCTCTGGAAGACACGAACGCCATTCGTCGCATAGCACTGGCTGCGATAGGCGGAGGAGCGGCCGGCCTGCGCGTCAACAGCGCGGAGCATATAGCGGCTCTGCGGCAGGATACAAAGCTCCCCATCATCGGCATCCAGAAACAGTATGGCCCAGCGGGGCTGCGCATCACACCCGATTTCGCCGCTGCCGCCGCCTTGGCCGCCGCTGGTGCCTCCATCATTGCTCTCGATTGCACGAATCGCGTCTGGCCCGATGGCGACCCCTGGCAAATGCTCATCGAGCGGATTCACCAGGAGCTACGCCTGCCCGTCATGGCCGACATCGCCACCCTCGATGAGGCCCTGGCCGCCACCGCTGCCGGCGCCGACTGCGTGGGAACCACCCTGAACGGATATACCGAGCGCACCCGCGACAATCAAGGCTTCAGTTGGACGCTGCTCGTGCAGATGGCGCAACATCTCGATGTCCCCATCATGGCTGAGGGGCATATCTCTACTCCCAAGGAGGCGCGCCGCGCTATCGACGGTGGCGCATGGTGCGTTATAGTCGGCTCGGCCATCACTCGTCCCGGAGTCATCACCGCCAACTTCGTGCATGCTCTTGAGCAGTCCGGATCCTCGGCTCCTGCAATAGGCGTGGATATCGGTGGCACCTCCATCAAGGCCGGCCTGGTGCAGCGCAGCGGAGAAGTTCTCCTGACTTCCCAGACGCCCACCGACGCTGGCAAAGGGCGCGATGCCATCATCGCCGGTCTGGTCCAGGCTGTCGAACAGGTGCTGGCAGCCGCCCGCGACAAGCACTTCCAGCCGGTGGGCCTTGGCATCGCCACTGCCGGCGCCATCGATCATCGCGATGGCAGCATCTTCGCAGCCACCGACAATCTCCCCGGATGGGCTGGTTTCCAACTGCGCGGCTTTGCCGAGGAACGCTTTCATTTGCCTGCTTTCGCCGTGAACGATGCGCAGGCTGCCGGGCTTTCGGAACTGTATTTCGGCCTCGGTCGTAGCCTCTCCGATTTTGTAGTCCTTACCATCGGCACGGGCATCGGCGGTGGCATCGTTACCGGGGGCAGACTTCTGCGCGGCCAGAACGGCTTTGCCGGATCCATCGGGCACGGTGTGATCTGCGCCGGCGGCCGGCCTTGCAACTGCGGCCGTAACGGCTGCTTGGAAGCCTATGTCTCTACTGCTGCCCTGCTCCGGAATTATCGCGAACTCGGCGGAGCCGTCCCCGAGGGCACGATCGACGACGCGGACCTTGCCCTTAAAATCAACCATCTTGCACGCAGTGGCGATGCCGCCGCGCAAAAAGCCTATGCGGTGATGTCCGAATTTCTGGCGGAGGGAATCGCCAATCTCTTCAACCTCGTCGATCCCCAGGCAGTGCTTCTCTCAGGCGGTCTTATTGAGGAATACACGCAGTTCGTTCCCGGCGTGGAAAAGCAGGTGGCAAAGCTTCTGCACTTCGGAACAAAGCGCCAGCCCCAGGTCCGCACTGCCAAGGCCGGACGCTTTGCCGGCGTGCAGGGGGCGGCTGCACTCGTGTTTGAATCCGGCCACTAGGCCGTTCGTCTGCTTGCGATCTGGCAGCCGGTCTCGGTAAGCCTGCCGGCCTTCTGGAGCGGACCTCGCGTCGTGGCTGGAGGCTTTCCACACAAGCGGAGGCATCAAATGAGAAGGTTTCGCCTGCAATGGTTGCCAGCGCTGCTGTGGGGCGGCATGGCGTGGATTTCCGCTTCCGGGCAGCAGCCCGTGGCCCGGCTGGCCCTCATCCCGCCCTCTCCGGTAACCGACAAGATCATGCTCGACATCCGCGGAGCGGTTGAAAACCCCGGCAATCGCAGCCGCAGGTTCATGCTCGCTCTCTATCTTGATCGAGAGTCTCCGTCCGCGCTTGTGAGTTCAAACTTGCAGCGCATTCCCGCCCACGCCAGTGCCGGCATCTTCTATCGCCGCTCCACTCAGGACTGGCCAGGCCGCCACCGTGTCATTCTTGTCGCTACCTGTGGTGGCCGCCAGGTGCGTGCCGAACGCGAAGTCCAGGTGCTGCCTTCCTCCGTTCGCTCCACCCGTACCGTCGATGGCGCCTGGGTAGGCATCGTGCACTGGAGCGAGGAAGAAGGCAGCCACTGGAACGCTGATATCCGCAAGCTCACTGAAGACGACTGGCGTCAGCAGATCCTCGCCATGCACAACCTCGGCATGGATACCGTGGTGATCCAGGAAGTCTTTCGCAACGAGGCCCATTACGGCGACAACAACATCGCCACCGCGGGCTATCATGGACTCGCCTACTATCCCTCCGCCCTCTTCCCAGGGCGCGTGTCCATGACCTCCCGCGACCCCATCGAAGCTATCCTCTCTCAGGCCGACCGGCTCAATATGAATGTCTTTCTCGGCGTCGGCGCCTATGCCTGGTTCGACTTCAGTCCCGCCGCACTCGCCTGGTCCAAGCAGGTCGCCGCGGAGTTATGGCGCCGCTATGGCCATCATCCGTCTTTCTATGGATGGTATGTTTCTGCGGAAGCTTATGGCAGCCTCGTCCCCGACCAGGGGGAACAGGAGAAGGACCGCTACCGGCAACAGGTCATTGCCTTCTTTCGCGAGTTCCAGGCCTATTGCCGAAGCCTCGCCCCGGAGAAGCCGCTCATGCTGGCTCCCAATGCCCATGGCATGCTCAAGTCGCGCGATGTCTGGCCGCTCGTCCTCGAGCACCTCGATATCGTCTGCCCATTCGCCTTTCATCGCATGCCTGCCGGCGATATCACCGGCGAGCAGGCGGCGCAGCTTTGGCAATCCATGTGCGACAAAACCGGCACGCATCTTTGGCTGGATATGGAGGCGTTCCTCTTTGACGGCAAGGCTCTCGTCCCGCGACCCATCGGCGGGCTTATTCAGGACATGCAACGCTTCCCCAACTTTGAGAAGATCCTTTGCTACCAGTACCCGGGCCTCTTCAATGCTCCAGGGTCGCGCATCACCCCCGGCGGTCCTCCCACCGTAGTTCTCTACAATGACTACCGCAGGTATCTGCAGAGCCTGGGCCGCGCTCCGCAGACCACAACCCCTTAGAACCTTTTTACTCTGAAGCCATCTCAAAAGCACCTTTCGTGAGGCCGCTCTACCCAGATCCGGGATTCCCAGCGAATGGACAGGCTTCTTCGCGCGCTTCCGCATCGCTCTACACCGCACTGCTCTCCAGCTTTCCCTCGCCAAATTTCCGATTGGTGATGAGAGGCTTTGCCCACAGCGAAACCGCGAAGATCCACCCAAAGGTTACGTACAACAGACACATGCCGGTGCGCAGGCCAAATGAGTCGGCGATCCGCCCCGTGAGCAGCGGCATGATTGCTCCTCCCATGATTCCTGAGCACATAATTCCGGCCAGCGCTCCCTGGTACTCCAGCACCGAGTTCAGCGCGAGAGAAATGGTGATCGGCCACATCACCGACGCGAACAACCCTATGCACGGAAACGCAAATCTGGAGATTGCGGCCGGACCAAAAAGCGCCACGGAAAGACAGGTCAGCGCACCGATGGCGAAGGCTCCGAGCACGCGGCGGCTGTCAAACAGCTTCAGCAGGATCATGCCCACGAAGCAGCCCACGGTTAGCAGGCCCCAGAACCAAGCCACTGCCAATGCCCCGGTGGTTTGCGGATTGTAGCCGTGATATTTCCACAGAAATTCCGACATCCAATTCGCCGTACCCTGCTCCGACCCCACATAGAAGAACACGCTGAAGAAGTAGAGCCACACCACCGGTCTTTGCAGAAGATAGCGATACATGCCGGAAGTACCCGCTGATTCATCCGCCTTCCGCTTCACTTCAGGAAACCGCGAGAAGACCAGAGCCAGCGTGATGGCGGCGATCACAATCGCAAAAATCCAGTACATCGAGATCCATCGCATCGTCTCCGGCACGATTGCGGCCAGTGTCGACAGAAAAAAGTTCCGACCCGGCGCCAGTTCCAGGTTGCGGACAACATACGAATAGATCTGCGGGCTCACAAACGACGCGATCCCGAAGATCAATTGCGCAAATGCCGAATTAAAGGCAAAGTGCTCTTCTCCCCCGGCCACCCGCAGCAGAGGGTTGATGGCCACCTGCAGCGCAGCCATGCTGCTCCCAATCAAAAACAGCGATACCATCGCCACGGGGAAGATGTGCAGCCACGCAAACAAAAGCGACGCTGCCAATGCAATTGAGAACATTCCCAGGATGACCGGCTTCTCTCCCCAGCGTTCGACCATGAAGCCGGCAGGAATCGAAAACACCCCATATGCAACAAAGAAGGAGAAGGGAAGAAGCCCAGCAGCAAAAAGACTCAGGTGAAAGCTCTGGATAATGTCCGGAACAATTGGGCCAAGAATATTTGTCACAAGCGACATGACAAAAAAGATCGCAAAAACAATCGTTACCAGGTACTTGCTGCGCTTCATGGAGTTTGTGCCTCGGTTTGCTGCTACTCTTCGGTCGTAACCTTTGTTGCGTGCATGAAGTTTCCGGCTTCAAAGCCTGCGTTTGCTGCAAGGGCCAATGTCAGCATCTGGATAGGCAGAATCTCGACAATGGGCAGCAGGCGTGTCAGCTTGTCGGGAATGCGCAGGGCTGCAATCTCCGCGGCGGGCCCGATTAGCTCTGCCCGTCCTCCGCCATCGCGTATGTCGCGCACCAGCTTGCTGTTCAGCGCGCGGATATTGGCTTCGCCCTCCATTACCAGCACCATGGTCTCCGGCCCTGCCATCTCCATCGGACCGTGCCGGAAGGCCGCGCTGCTCATGGCTTCCGCGGGTGAGCGTGTCGACTCCTTTGTGATCAGCGCGCCCGTCCCGCACGAAGCCAGTGACCGCCCTCGTCCCACGATGAATAGCTGGCGTATGTTCTCCATCTCGTCGGCCAGCGACTCCACATGCTCGCGCCAACGCGCCAGATAACTGGCTACCAGCACCGGGCCTGCCTGCATCTCGGCATACAAGGCGTCGGCCACTTCGCCGCGCCATGCCGCTCCCAGAATCTCCAGGGCGGCCAGCGTTCCCACATATGTCTTGGCGGAGACGGAAAACTCTTCTCCGCACTGAGTCAGCATCAGCAAGTTCGCCTGCCTGGCAAGCGGGCTGTCCGCAGTGTTCGTAACGCCAATGACCGTTGCCCGCTGCGTGTTCTGCTCCAGCAGGCGAACTACCTCCGCACTTCGGCCCGACTGCGACACGGCCACAATAATCGTGCTGCTGGCCAGCAGGCTGGGCATCGAGTGAATCAGTTCCGACGTCTCTACGCAGGTAACGCTTTCCCCCTCGGCGGTCAGCATAAGCTCCAGTGGATACAACGCGTGCAGCGAAGATCCCATGCCAGTTAACACCACGCGTGCATGCCCCTGCTGCCGTATCTGCGCGATGCGGTCAAACAGGTCTGCTTTACAACGGAGATCTTTGAGTGTGTCCTGTAGAGCCTGCGGCTGATCCAGAAGGTCGCGTAGATAAGGGCCCTCAACAATACGGTACGATGTACGTTTCACAACTTCTCCTCCAGTTAGCGGTCAAAGCGGCTGTGCCAAACCTGTGCGGCGCCAATCAGACCGGCGTTGGCGCCCAAGGATGAAACCGCAATTTCACAGTTCTCCACGGGAACCAGACGGCACTTGCTGCGGACGATCGCGTGAATGCGGTCCAGCAGCAGGTCGGCACTCTGCATCACGCTGCCGCTCAGCGCAATCACCTCCGGCATCAGTATCGACACCACGTTGGACAGCCCGAGCCCCAGATACTTCGCCAGACGCTCCACTGCTCGCTGCGCTGAGGCATGACCCGCCCGCGCCAACATGCAGATCTCCTTGCCTGTGCGACGGTCGTCGTCCGGGTTCTGTTCCGCGTACCACTGCTCCAGCGCGGGCCCCGACGCCAAGCTCTCCCAGCAGCCTGAGGCGCCGCACGTACACGGTGGACCGTCCGGTTCCACTATGTGGTGGCCAATCTCCGGGTGGGCATGCTTCGCTCCCCGGTATACGTCTCCGTTCAAAATGATGCCGGCGCCGATGCCAGTGCCCACCGTAATGCTGATCAGGCTGCGTTTGCCCTGGCCTGCTCCCCACCGTGCCTCACCCAGCGCCGCCGCATCCGCGTCGTTCTCCAGAGCTGCCGTAACGCCGAAGGCGTCGGCCAACTCCCGCACCGGGTTCCAGCCCTGCCAACCCGGAAGTGTGTTTACGTCGCCAAGCTCGCCCGTAATTGGGTCTACCGGGCCCGTACACGCAATGCCGATGCCCGTCAATCCAGCACCGGTCTCCAGAACCTGTTGGTGCAGTATCTGCAGGATTCTGTCGCGCGCGTTGGCGGGGCCGCGTTCCATCTGAACCGGAATCTCCGTGCGGGTAACCACGGCCCCGTTGTCGTCTATGAGGCCAAGAGCAATCTTTGTGCCTCCAATATCAACGCCAGCTATCATGCATACTCCCTATGCGCAGATTGGATCCTATTTCCAATCCAACACAGCTCCATCGTATGGATCAAGTTGCAGCGACCATCCCGACTGCTGCTGCGTCACTGCTTGTTTTCCGTCTGCCGTTACGCGGCTCAGAGCCCGCACCGGCAACGAAGTCTGGATCGATATCTGCTTGGTCTGAGCCGTATGGTTCACCACCACCAGATATCCGTGGTCCTTCGCGTTCAGGGCCGCGGCCTCGACTGAGGGATCGTCGGTCCACACCGTCGCCTTGACGCCGGCCCACTCGCGCAGCGCCTGATAAATGCGGTAGGTCGCGTCCTTGCCTTCAAACGCGACTGGCTGATTGGCCAGGTACATCTCGATCGGATACGCTGACAGCAAGGTCTTTCCTCGCCCCAGCGAATGCGCCACCAGCGCAGGCCGCCCATCCTGGTCGACGGCAATCACCTGACCGCTGCCCACCTGCAACGTCGCGGTCCACTGGTTCAGCGTATCCGCAGACGCAGTGTAGGTAAAGGTGTCTCCGGGCTTCAGGCCACCAAAGGGAGCCACAATCTTCAGCGTCACCTCCCGCGCCGGTGCACCATCCACAAGCCGCGCGCCGAGAAGATCTTCCATGTCGGGAATCGCCGCGTCTGCGCTCACAGAGGCATACACGACTCCGCCGTTTTCCACGTACGCCTTGGCCTTGCCCCAGAAGTCCGTGTGCACATGCACCAGCGCTGTGTCCGTGCTCGTCAGCGGAGAGGCCAGCACCAGCATCGGATACTTCTGCCAGTCGTCATACTCGCGCGGAAACTCTGCCTTCATGCCCGCGCGCCGCGTCAGGATGTACGACGAAAGCCATGCGCCCGTCAGCCGCGTGTTGTCGTCCGGGTACGTTGTGGGTGCCTGTCCGTTCACGGAACCGCCTTCCGCCGTCGAGGTGTAGGGTGCGTACTCCGGCCCGGTCAGGCCAAAGTGCGATGCGTCTCCGTACGGCTTTGACCACTCGTTCGGCACCAGCAACGCCACTTCTGCCGGCGCCGGCTCAATGCCTGTCAGATCCAGGCCCGCCATGGTCTTCGCAAACTCGGCAAGCATTTTCGCAGCCGGCCGCTCCTTGCGGTCCCATGTCACGATGCCGAACCGCGTCTCATGTGGCGAGCGCAAATACGGAACCTTCGCATACTGGCCAGGCGCCGCATCTGTGTAGCACCAGATCAGAAAGCCGTTTGCTCCCGCCCCCAGCCCTGAGTACATGGCTGTCCTCTCATAGGCGGCAATCGACTCTGGCTGGTACTGCGCCGACGAAGCCCCTAACTCCTGGATCATCACCGGGTGGCCGGCTCCCTCCGTCAGCGCCGTTTCAAAGGCTGCGCCATAGGTCTGCCGCTCCGACAGCATCGGGTCCGGAAACAGCTTCGGCGCGTAAATCGTGTAAGGGTGAACGCTGAAAAAGTCCACTTCATTCTTCAGCAGGTCCGGCCGGAATGGCCCGTGCCCCACGTCCTCCATTGACGTCCCCACCACCAGAGGATGCAGCGTGTCGTAGCGCCGCAGCGCTCCCGTGATCAGTCGCGTCCAGTTGATCGCCATCGAGTCCGTCGTCGAGCCCGCGACAATCCAGAAAGGCGGTTCGTCCGTTAAGTCCCACGAAAGAATCGCGCTCGATTTCCCAAAGTGGCGCGCAAGCTCCTGAGCAAAGTCGGTCTCCAGCCGCAGCATAAAGGGGTCCGAGTGCGGATTCCGTCCCTGCCGGTACGGCACGTCCCAGTACGCTTCGCCCACTTCGCCGCCGATCAGCATCTCCGGATGGAGATAGATTTTGTAACGGTTGGCGAGCGAAATCAAGGTATCCATCTGCCGAAAGGCTTCCGGATTGTAATCGTCTGGCCGCGGCTCGAACCACGACCACACCAAGTCGAGCCGTATCGTGTTTACGCCCAGCGCGTGCATCTGCGCAAAGTCGGCTTCTATCTCTGCCGCATCCCATTGATAGGGCCACTGCATCGCGGCCTTCGCCGGCACCCAGTTAACCCCCACGGGCAGGAATCGCTTCCCGCCCGCGGAAAAGTAATTGCCGTCCAGCCTGACCTCGGGAAGGGGTGCGGACATCTGCACAGCAGGGGCTAGCGCCGATGTATCCGGCTTCGCCAGTTGCTGAGCAGAGCCGGAGAGCAGGGCAAAGTTACTCGTGCAACAAACCCCGCCGATCAGACTGAGCTTGCAAAGAGTTTGCCATTTCATAGGGCTGTGTCCTTCCGTGCCGGTCGTATCCGGCAGGCTATTTCCACTCGGAACGTCAACTTGAGAGCTAACTCAAGCTGACACGGGAATCGCGCCGGCTTCCAGGTTGTAGCAGAGACCGATAATTTAGTGAATCCCATTGAAACGGCCGATTCACCTTTGCAGCGATGCCAGCTTGACTGCATGTGTGCTCACCTGGGCGGCTTGAAGAATGGCGTGCCTGCACTGCGCACGTCCCCATTCAAAAGACTGTTTGCAGACAGGTCAAACAGCCAGACAGCGAACTCGCTGCGCCGCACCAGGCCATGTTGCTGTTCTGCGCCATGCTTGAATCTTGCCAGTTGCTCCCAGGCAACGGGCGCACTGTCTGAAAGATCAAGCTGAGAAGCATCGGCAGGGTCCAGCTTTTTGAGAGCGGCCTTTACTTCGCCGGCAGATACTGGCTGGTCCGGAGAAAAGTGCAATGTGCCGTTTCTTGGCGGAAGCAATCCGAAAATGGATATCGCCTGAACGGCTCTAAACTCTTGCGAGGTTACTGGCACATCGTCATACCACACTAATGGTTGACCAAGGCTGATCAAATCAAGCTGTAAGCGCCGAAGCCGTATTGGATTCTGTACAATCTCATGCAGCGGAACTGCCGCGGCCAGAGCCTCATGCGCTGATTCTCCCGCGGCAACGCCAATGGCCCACTCGGTAGGGTGCAGGCGATAAGCGCCGTTGGTAAAATGCGTGGTTCCAATATTCTTCGATGCGGCCAGTAGGTTCGCTATGTTCCGCGACATCAAGGCTGTTAGCGGTATCTGATACGGCTTGGAGTTAGGCAACGCCGGCTCCGGATCGCAGGCATGAAGATCCATTGGATAATAGCCAATCCCGACAGAATCTTCGAATTGTACGGCCCGAACCGCAGATGGATCTTTCGGCGCTACGTCTTGCTCGCGAACCGTTCCCAAAGCAAGAATTCGCCGGGATTCGCGCACGTAGGGAAATTGGGACAGTCCATCCTGACTGCCCATGGCATCTTTCGTCACGGCGATGTCGGCATATCCCTTGCCGCGACCGTCGTCCCTTCGCGCCTCGCGAGCAATCCACCAGGCAAACCCGAGCGACACCTGCTTGCCGTGCTGCATGGCGCGCGCGATCTCCTCCTGATCGCCCGATAGAATTCCTGCATCGCAGACATCGTTGCTCGACCAGTTGATCATGCTAAGGTCCGACGGGAAGGCGCCCGGCTTAAACTGCGATGCATCGACGCTTCTGCGATAAGACCAAAATGAGCCCGGCGTCTCAGCAGCATGCTCGAAAAACCGATAATGCAGCGTAAGTTCAGGGCTCTCGACGCTATCGAGCGAGAAATACTTGAGGTTTTGTTCATACTGGGCGGGCTTTTCACTCATAGCGGCAAAAGCCTTGCGCAGAATGAAAGGATACGTAAAGCTTTGCAAAGCCTTGAGGTTCGCAACCGGCGGCGCATCCGGCTCACCGGTCATGGCGCTGGATTCCGCGCCGGTTACGTAGTCAGCGCCTGCCAGCGGAAGGAACTCTCCCAGTTCAGTTGCATCAATGAATACTGTCCCTTGAAGGCGAAAGAATGTCTTGTCGGCAAAGCTGTAAAAGACGACGCTTTGCAGCACATTTCCCTGCTTCTCAACTTTTACGGGAGCAGCGCGCATATAGAGGGACAACATCTCATTCTGCTCGTAAGGTTGCAACATTTCCTCGAGCGCACCGAGTCCGACGCTCGGCTCAAAACAGAGACTGCTGACCCAACAATTACCCGGGTTGAATTCGTCTCCGCCCGGCTGGCTCTTCAGAAGTGGGCGATAGTGTTCCCGAATCTTCTGACGCAACACCAGATAGGATGCGTTGCTTCCGGAAGTTTCGGTCCACTCATTTTCGTCCAGAGCGGATACGCCCTGAGAGGTCATCTGGCCGCCGATCCAATGTGTTGGCTCCGTCATACAAACATGATGACCGGCACGCGCAGCCGTCATTGCCGCAGCGCTTCCTCCCAGGCCCGCACCGATTACGACAACTTCACATTTCTCGGTCGGGAGGTCACCCGGAATCGTCACCACCATCACGGCGCTGGCAGGGTCGCCTTCTGCGGCAACCGCAAGCGGATCCAAAATTCTTAGAGTCTGCGCCCCCGCACATCCAATTGCGACCGCAAACGCAACAGTCGTCAGAGCCACCCGGTAGCGCAATCTCTTCACGATCGTCCTACACATCGCCGTCCAGTCGATTCACAAAAATTGCTAACGATAATATAGTTGTATAGACATAGTGTCAAGATAATTATGTGCTGTCGAGTTGGGAGCCATGACCACATTAAGCCTGGCATGTCGGCCAGTGCCCGGGATTCAGGCTCCCCTTACCGGCGCCTGATTTCCGGCCGGATCGGCGTTATCTTGACGAGACGCACCAGCATTACTCACTCTCGGCAACCGCGAACCTATAATCCGGGCCACCAGTCATCTGACGCGGCGCCCGTTTGGAAGCATGCCGCGACGGTTAGAGGCTTTGCCACTTCCAGCCGGATGTCCCAACCATACACCTGCGAGCTAAGAGACAAGGACGAATCACGGCGGCTTGTCGAAAGCCTGCTGAACGAAAAAGCCGCTCGGTCCCCGGCGCAGATCGGTGGGCGTCCGCTACACTGGTCCGCATGGCTCGCTTCC
>Ga0181533_1000135_pt1 | contig 92144 bp, 88 predicted proteins | sample PEATcosm2014_Bin_45_FD_119772 | JGI IMG/M metagenome (GOLD analysis project Ga0181533, IMG submission 119772) | Peatland microbial communities from MTU Mesocosm Facility, Houghton, MI, USA - PEATcosm2014_Bin11_60_metaG | ecosystem: Environmental > Terrestrial > Soil > Wetlands > Peat | place... | reverse complement strand
GGCAAGTTCGAAAGGCCAGATAGTAATACCCGGCATCGTTAGGAGACAGCTCGGAATCAAGAGGGGAAGCGTGTTTGCGGTCAGCGCCAGGAATGATATGATCGTTTTGAAAAAGTTGGAGACTGGGATCAAACCCGAAGACTTGAGGACGCTCAAGTTGATTGAGGAAGCTTGGAAGGATATCGAAGCGGGAAGGTATAGGGTCTATTCAAAGAAAGGGTTCTTCAAAGAGTTCAAAAAATGGTAGAAATAAAATTCATCGTACCCACCGACAAATTCGAACATGATGTGAAGAAGATAGGAGACAAGAGCCTGAAAGAGAAACTGCAAAAGCAAATAGAAAAGGTAACTGAGAACCCGAATTTTGGGAAGCCGCTCCGTTATGGCCTGAAAGGCGAGTGGTCCATCCACGTCAAGCCCTACAGACTCATCTACGAGGTTGAAGGCGACAAACTGATCCTACTGCGGTTCGAACACCGGAAAGAAGTCTACAGTTAATTCAGTGGAGACAAAGAGACCACATGCGACAAGATCAGTGTACCCTGTGCTAACGGAGAAAGCAAGCAGTCACTTCTGAGTTAATGACTGTGATAGCCCAGACTGAAGCCCTCCCACTCGGACAGTTGTTGGTAGCAGTTCGCGCACGTTTGGCGGGTGGGTGGGTGGCGGGGGCGTAGTTTTCTGGGGCTCACAGCATCTACTTACCGATGAGGATGGCGCCTAGCACTCTCGAAGCGAAACCCAATCTATGGCCCAGGTATTTACGTGTGAGTTCAATGTCATGTCTGTCTGTGCGTGTCTCTCAAAGGAGCCGAAGATGCGTTAAGAAATGGAAAGAACGCGATTTGCGTGAGACGCTCACAAGAGGCCTTCGAATTATCTGCAGAAACGGCTTTGAGGCGGCTAACTATAGAATACCAGAAAACCTACGAGTGTACCAGCTGATCAAGGTTGACGGAGCCCACGCATGCACCCGCAGCTGCAGCTTTCCCAACCTATTGATGGGAAAGGTTAGGGCAACCTGATCGATCCGTTCATAGTCAGCTAAGTTTCGGTTAACGAAATATTGAGTTCCTTTTGTTCCGTTGCCGCAATCAATACATTCGATTCCAGAATTGTGGGCCCACTTAATCATATTCCAAAGTAGGATATGATTCGGATGCATCCTCCATGTACTTTGCATGGAACCCATATTCCACAAGTAAGCCTTATTGTTCTGGAAGAAAACGATGGCCCCTCCTATGATCCTGTCTTCATGGCACGTGACGAATAGTTTGGCTTTTCCACGGCACACAAATAGTCGACGAATCGCTTCCCAGAACGACAACTCAGTCAAGTGCCCTGCCGTGGGCTGCCTGGCTTCCGGATACTTGACAACAAAATACTCATTGAGATCACGCTGGTCAGATGACTCCCGAACCTCCAACCCTACCCTCTCAGCCTTTCTCACACACGTTCTCAACCCGCCATGAGGGCAGTTCTTCCATACGACCTCTGGCTTTACCGACGTGTGCAGCACAATACTGGGTTGTTTGTTGCTACGTCTGACTTCGAAGCCGTAATAAGGAGCAGTTTCAGCGAAAGCCCAGTTTCCAGGGATGGGAAGATACCACGACCACGCACGATATCGTTGCTTCGCAACTTCCGTAATGTAAGATATCAGTTCCCGAGGTAACATCATCCCTAAACCGTTCTTAATCGTTGGTGCTGAAGCAAAATAATCTGCGTGAAGGAAGAGCGGAGTAAGCATCGTTCCACCTAAAAGCGGCACAACCGAGGTGGGCCAAATGGCAATTAACTCATCATTTCGCCAAATCCCCCAGTAAACCGAAGTCTCATCAGGGAAACTCAGTCGCAGAGCTTGCTCCCACTCAAAACTGTGAAAGGGCGTAGAGTCTTTGCCTACTAACGAGAGATACTCCCATTGATCTAGGTCACTTGCTGTAAGATTTCCGAACCTGAACCCCAACGACAACTTCACCTCCGGAAATTTCATTCGAACAGAGCGAGTTCATAGGTTTTAGGTTCATAATTTTGCGGGACCCATTTCGCATGATCTTCCTATCGCTTCGGCTACTTAGCGACGAGAATCACGCCAAGAACTCTCGAAGCGAAACCCAACCTAGTTCCCAAGTATCTGCGGATGAGTTCAATGTCGTGCTCCCGCACGGCTTTGAGTATGCGAAGGGCTGCTAAGTATATGATTCCGCCAAGAACTACGTACGCGGGTAGCAGGAGCCTACTGTAGAACACCATCTGCACTAGGACGAGGACGCCCGCCATCACTCCCCCTGCAACCAAAGTCTTCCAAAGCGTTGTTAGGTCGATGTTTACCGCGTTCTTCCGCCGCAAGGCTATGATTGTTAAGCCGAGGGACGCGACCATCACGAGACCGCGAGCGACGGAGGCACCCGTAATCCCCATAATTGGCAGAAGCGCGTACGCGGACGCCACTGCTAATAGCACGGACGCAACCGTGATCCACATAACCATTCGAGTCTCGGATAACGCTACTAGCATATTACTTAGAACTGAGCCGAACGCGGTGAGGGCGAAGAAGAGGGATAATATTGCGAGAGAGTCGGTTCCGCCCACATATGCTTGACCCACAAATGTCGTGAGGGCGATCTTGGAGGTGGCGAGCAACCCGAACGAGAGGGGAACTATCGCTAAACTCGCATAACGTGAAGCCAGCCAAGTAGCCCTTCTGCAGCTCTGAAGCCCACCCCGCCAGTAGATACCGGAGTAGGCGGGAAGAAGAGCATTGTTCACTGAACCGGTTATGTTGCTAAGGACTGTGAACGCGGTCAACGCAGCATTGTAAACGCCGAGAGCGGCGAGCGGTACAAACGCTATGAGCAACGCGCGATCGAACCAGCTATACACGAAGTTGATCACGTTACCGATGCTCAGCGGCCAAGAGAAACTGATCAGCTTCCTCAACGAAAAGGACACCTTGGGCAGACCGAGCACACGAATTATGAAAACCGCATAAGCCACAAGCATAGCGAGATCCGACAAAACCCAACCAATCACCAGACCAACCAAGTTCCTCATGAAAATAATCAGGAGAACAACCAAGCATTGCCTCAGTACGATACCTGCAGACCCAATCGTGGCAGCCTCCTTGAACCTCTTCATCCCGAGTAACGTCCCTATAGCGACGGGGAGAGCACCTGAGTAAACAAAAAGATCAATAGCTAAAACCCTGAACAGACCAGCCTGCGCCACTGAGCCAAGCAATAGCGACGCGATCGAGGGCGCAGCAACAAAAACGAAAACTGAGATCGGAACTGAAAACAGAAGAGCCACGCGAACCGATTGATAGAATACGGCTGACGCAACTTCTCTGGAATCTGACGTTAATTCCCCTATGAACGTCGTCGCCGCCGTTGAGAACGCCCCACCGTTTAATGCCTGAGCGAGCGCTATGATGAGCGAAAGGATGGCTAGAATCCCCACTTCGCTTGGCGTGATTAGGCGCGCTAAGATAGCGAATGCTAACGCTTGTGCGACAGCCGTGATGATTGTTTGAATCGTGAGGTACGAGGCCCCCCGCGACACCGCCACTGCAGAAGTTATGCTTCCGCCAGACGGACCTACCGCGCTAGACGGCGTTTCCAAGTTCGGGTTAAGTGCAGAACACATCTTCGGATCCAGCGTGAAACATGCAGAGGACGACACGATTGTCAACTCATTATGGTAAATGAATCCTTGCACGCGGCGTGACAATATTTGGCGTCAACCGGACGCAACAAGGTTAGGAATAATGAGATATTAGCAAATGAAGAGATCCTATTCCTGTTCGACGATTAAACGAAAAGAGCTATCTTTAAGCTAGAAGCACTAACGCGTAAAATGAAACTTAGAACGGAAACACGCCGCGCTCTTCTCTCTACATTGTTTCTCTTTGGATTGCTTACTTGGGTCTACGTGGTTATTTTACAGATGGCGCATCCCGAGTGGCTGAGCGAGCCGCTTACTCACATCGACGTTTTTCCGTTCAACCTGCGCGTCGATGTAACGGGTATGATGGCGTTCGTGGTTTCGATGTTGGCCTTCTTTTTCCTACAGTTGACACCTAAGAGAGGAAGAAGACCGTGAAACACCAATGTACTAAAATCCGACGTCACTGTCTGTAATTTCTAGCCGAAATTTCCAGGTGAAGAGTTATATCAGGAACGGACCGCCCATCTTATATGTAATTAGACCCTCATGGAGAAATTTGGCTCCGAAAACCCACGAAGTCGGGGCAAATTAGCTGGATATGCTGCAATTGGGTAATGGATGGAAAGGATTTTTTCTTATCGGACTTTTCATCGTGGGAATTTTAGCTGTCGGGGTTCCCGTCCAAGCTAGCTTTACGCTTGGCGACTTGACTGGAACTCCTCCGTTTCATACTAATGATTTCGACCCGCATGTCCCCGGTGTTATTGGCTACGTATGGCCGGGTAGCGGTGAATGTGCGTATCTGGGATACCCGAACATAGCGAGTGATAATTGTTCGCCTGGTTATCAGGCACCGTACCCGAACGGTAATCCGCCGGGTGGAAGCCAATCTTGGTATCAGCTTGAAGGCAACTCATACTCGCCTTTCGGAGCTGTGCTAACAGGTTCGACGGGTGACTTGATCTTCGCCTTCAACGCAACCGCATGCCAAACCCAAGGCGCCGTACCCACAGGCATCAACACATGCTCAGACGGTAAACCCCACTTCAGTGGAAGGTGGGATGCGGTAGATATCCTAATCCCGCCGGGCTTCAGCGTTCCCGGAACACCCCAAATTGTCTCGACCATTACGAACGATTACTCTGCAATTGCTGTGGCGAGGATCAGCCCCAACGACCGTTACGCGCCTGGTTGGACGATGGTTGAGATTTTCGCTGACGCCGGCTTTGATTCATCAAACCCTCTCACAGCCACCCTACCATATCACGATCACCAAAGCATTGACTTCTCGACCGCCGGAGAATGGTATTACGTCCGAATCAACGGTGTACTCGCACCGTCCGTTGCAGGACGGTACTTCTTCAAAATCCTCCTCGAAGGCGCGACCCCGTCAATCTGTGGAGAGGAAGGAACTGGTACGGGGGCCGGGGGTCTGCCGCGTGGAAGTTGTTCAGAATTTATTCCAACTGAGAATTGGCCCGTTATGCTCGTGAAGGGTGAGATTGACCCAGCCATACTAACAGGCACGATTCGGTATGCGGGTTACAACGCAACACTCTATGGCCAACCAATCGGGGAAGCCGGAAGAGTTTGGGCGAAGATGAGTATGCGCATTGACCCGTACACTGGTCAACAGAGACCCGACCTGCCAACAATTGACGCGATCGGTTACTTCAACGCCACAGCCGACGGCCACTATGAGGTTGAGGGCCTAGCGCCCGGTGTCTACGATATCGACGCAGAAGCTGCTGGATATCCACAGGCCTTGTGCACGAGCAGTGTAACCGTCCTCAAAGGCCAGTCGTTACACTTCGACTGTTACCTCCAGCCGGGGCCTGTGATTCACGGTAACGTGTTCACGAAGCACCAGTTCGGTGATGAGCCATGGCCGGAAACAACATACGTCAAGATTGAACTCTACGATGGCCCAACACTCAGCAACATCCCTGACCCCAGCGCGAATCTGGTGTCATGGTCTCCTCTTCCATGCGTTGCTGGAGGGCAGGCATTTTACACAGGTAGGTATACGGCGGGTGCCTGCAATGACCCACGGAATGGGGGCGCAATCGCGTTCCCATGGCATGAATACGTACCAAGCAATGGGTACGGATGCCTAGAGGGGGCTACGGGCCTATGCACCAGCGACACCAACCCCACAACGTTAACATTCTCTCAGGTCGCGGCTAGCACTACAGAGTTGAACCCGACGAACGTCCTGACGCAGGACCCGATGGGTGTCGGTCCACCACAACAATGGTATGTGGATGGTAGTACTACGACTCCGTTCCACTTTGAGTTTGGCGTTAAGGGTGAGTATGGCGCGCCTAGGGACCTTGACGGCATGGTTCCACAGGTCTACGCGACCTGGGTTAACGGCCTCACGCCGGGTAGGTATTATGCGCGTGCATGGGTCTTCCGCTACGTCCAAACAGCCCTGGATGGTGCCACCTTCCAAGAATACTACTTCGATGTGACTCCGAACGAGTGGGCGGGCGACGTAACACTACCAATCGACCTACGCCTCTCAAGTTGGGTGAACAAGACAGTTCACTTTCACGACACAGCCGGCACAATCACCGACCAACCGATCGATACAGGCGCCGGAGTCATGTCCGGTGTGTTGGTTGACGCTAACGGCATTGTTTGGTCCTACAACCAGACGCTACTGGGTTATCAAGGCCTCTACACTTCCGGCGCGAAGTCTGGATGGGGCGCAGGAGCATTCCACTGCCCCTCTACTACCCCCTCCTGCACTGTGAGAAACAGGAACGACCTCGATAAGGCGAAACTGAATGCCCATGCAGTTGAGACGGGTCGAGGAAGTATTCAGTTCTGGGGGTGGAACGATACTTGGGGTGGGGAGAATTATGGCATTCCGAGTGGCACTTACTCGCCACATGTATACGTCCTGGGCTACTTGGAGCACGGCCCAACTGAACAGGTGTCCGTGACACTCAGCGGTAACCCAACCGACGTCAGCGACCATATGATCCGCGGCGCAGGATTCAACGTCACACTCTACAGCATAGACTGGGAACGACCCACAGTCAGCAGAAATTGGGTTTGGGGCAACCCAGTCGGTTACACGGTTTCGGGAATACCGACGAGTGTGGGAAGTGACCCAAGCTTCGCCACGGACCCACGACACAATGCGGCGGGCGTATACATGGTTGGTGAAGAGATTGATATCGGCGTATACGCGAACGGCACACTAATCGACTTCATCGGTGACGAACCCTCTAACCTGCAAGACACCGTCCTAACCAGCTGTCTCTTCCAGAACGATTCAAACTCCACCATTCAAATGTGTGGAGGCGGCTGGAGCCCACAATACCAACGACCGGGCGGATTCCTAACTTCGTACGAAGGTAATTCGAATGACGCGTACTTCGGCCAAGAATTGGGCGACCTCGGTTTTGTGGGTGGTTACTCTGGAGGCATATCATACTACGCGACTAGGTCAGTATTGTTCGGTCCAGCCCATTGGAGCCCAACCACCCTACCGGACGGAGGAACATACAGTCAAGCCGTCACAGGTTACCTCCCACTATACCCCTCGGCGATCCCGAGCGGCCAATACAATCTGAGAGGGTACACCTACGGCTACGTACAAGACCAAACCTTCTCTGCCTACGCACAACCAACCCAAGTAGCCGACATTAGAATCAACCTCGTAATCGGCGTTAACGTGACCTTAGACATCCTCTTCAAGAAAGAGAGCATCATCACGCCAACCGACGAGAACATGTCCGCAAGGGTAAGGTTGTTCGATGATTCAGGCAACCTAGTCGCGGAATGGATGTCAAGCGAAGGCACATACACAACGGGTAACGGATTCGCAAGAGCAGCGGACGGAACAGACCAATACCCGTTCGGCCCACTCCACCCCGCCATCCCAGTACCCAACCCACTCAACACATACAACTACGTGCCCGGAGGCGTGACAATGCTACATGTCTTAATGGCTGGAATGCCGCAAGTACCAGCCACAGGCACCGACGCCGGAACCATATCCGCCTTCATCCCTCAACAAGCATACTTCAACGACCCACTATTCGCGACCACAATCTGCGGCTTCCAACTAAACTGCTACACAAGCCCAGGCACAGGACTAGGCGTAGGTGTGCCAGGATACTTCCCGAACACCGGCATACCAGGTGCTTCAGACTACCAAGGTGGCTGGACGGCTGAAGTGGACTTCGTCCCATGGTACAACAACAACACTCAAGCCACCAAATGGAACGGCCTACCATTCCCCATCCCACCCACCCCCGCAGGAGTCATCGTCACAAACGGCGCCCAGTATTATCCCCCAGTCAATGGCCTACTCATGGGCGAATCATACCACATCATCCCAGGCACGACCGCAACCTCAGGCATCAGCCTAACCGAAGACACCGCGCTGAACCCTGCACTGGTCGGCCACTCCCTGGCCGCCAACCACCTAGGCCCGTACTCGCAGGAGGGCGTCTGGCAGATCAGCGGGACTCACAACAGCGGTGAAGCAAGCGGCATATTCGAAGTAGACCTGAACGGCTTCGTCTCAGGGGACGTACTTGGCTTCACGTATGCTGGAGACTTCCGCACACAGAGCTGGGGCACGATCAGCGTGGTCGGCGCCAGCGGAGCCACACTAGGAACCTTCTCCACGTACGATGGCCTATACCAAGCCTACCTACCACCCGGCAACTACAAGTTCACCATCAGCCAACCAGGCTACGCGCCTCAAACCATCGCCTACTCCGTCACAAGCGGACAAACGGGCGCAGGTGCGAACGTGTACCTGGAACAAAGCCAAATCCCCGTACCAGAATTCAGCACAGTAGCGGTTGTAGCCTTTTCAGCGTTAGCAGCATCACTATACCTACTCAGACGCAGACGCAACTAAGGTTACGGATCGAACGGGCGCGAAAGCCTCAGATCAGTTTGAATGTGAAGGCTTTAAGCAAACTTGGATGCGAGAATGCGCACATGCATGAGGTTCAAACGAAGGTACTTCACTGGGTTACTGGGATCGGCCTGGGGATAGGGCTACTTGTGCTTCTCAACCAGCTGCAAATACCCTACTACCTCTACTATCCGCGAACAACCCAGACAATGCTCATTTCCAACTCCTACGATTACTACCTCTTCCTAATCTCAACCATCAACGTACCCTGGACATTTGCGCTTTCTTGGAAGCGATTCTCAACCCCAGTTTCAATAGGAACAATAGCAGTGTGGGCGGTATCAATAGCTCTGGCAATTCTTAACCAGCCCGCAGCCGTGCCAGTCCTTTATGCTGTTGTGGTCTGTGCGGCTGCTTTGAACGTGTTACGATCGGAAGGTCGTAGAGTCGCGATTACAATGATCCTTCCTTCAGCGCTCTCCATTTTTGTTTTGGTCGAATGGTCCTCTCTCTTCTACTGGGTAGCGGCGGCCCTCAACCCCAACGGGAGAGTTGGCATCTTCTCCCCGGAGCTTGAAGCCAACCTGACCTTTTTCCTCTACCCCCTCGCGATTCCGATAATGCTCTTGCTTCTGTTCTCCTGGTTGTGGGTTCCACTCATTCCTCGTCTGCCCCGGCTGAGAAGCCACTTGATCGTTCGGTATCAGCCGTCTCCGCAAGAGCCCAGCCTCAGAACGATTGTGGCAGCGTTAGATCTGTTCGCTATTGTATCGATAATCGTCTTCTTCTACCCATACCTCGCAGGACAAACATGGGTGGTGGGTCAGGACTCGTTTTGGAGGTACATAGATCCGCTTAACGCCCTCGTCGGCCTCACGCCATCCCAAGCCTTTAACACATCAGCCAGTCATGGAGTCTACGTCGTGTTCCTATACCTAATTCAATCAGCCACCGGAATCAGCTCAGTTTCAATCGTGAAGTACGCGCCCCTCGTTCTAACATTCTGCACTGCGACAGCTGCTTTCTTCGCAGCATCGCGTGGAGGATGGAACTTTCAACTCGCAACCCTAACCTCAATCTCCATCCTGCTCTGGCTGCCAACGACTCTCGGAATATATGTGGCGATCCAGGCTAATTGGGTGGCACTTCTCCTCTGGATGGTCTTCCTAGCAATCTACTTCGCAAACAGTGAAGCGAATATAGCGACCTACGTCATCTTGGCCATCTTATCGTTGTTCATTCTACTCGTTTTTCCTTGGACTTGGGGCGCCTTCATTACAACCTTGTTCTTGACTGCGGTCCTTTCAAGACAGAGCACTTGGAGTCGGCATTGCGTCCGGACGCTTGTCGCCGCACTAATACTCGCTCTTCCAATCGGAATAGTTGCCTACTCGCTCTCCCCGAGCCTCAGATATGATTTCTTGAATACCATTCAATTGTACTTCAGCGCTCCCGTCAACCCGATTAGTCTGCTTACTTTCGGCGACGCCTTGGCAAACATGTTTACCAACTTAGGGCCTATTCTTTCCCCAGCTATTCTTCTGCTCAGCCTTCTGGGGGCGTATACTCTTTCCCGACGCCACGACATAACCTCAAGTTACCTAATCGCATGGATTGCTGCTTGGTGCGTCGGCTCAATACTTGTGGCCCCATCAGGGCTCAACCCTACAAATCCAGGGCTCAGCGAAACCGGGCTTTGGCGAATGCTATACGTTTCACCGCTCCCGTTTCTTCTTGCGTTGGGTATGGGGAGATGCCTCAGCATTACAAAGCAACCGATGACTCCTGAGAGATCTAAGAGCGTTCTGTCTAGAGTGGTTCCTCTGCTCTCGATCGTACCGTTCATCGCTACGGGCTTGGGACTGTTCGTGTTCTGGGATCCCAATGTCAGGTTAACACTTGTAGCCGCTGCGTTGATCATCGCGCTGCTTCTTGTTGTCACGTTACCCAAGTATCGAACTTTGGATGTCCTTATCGTTTCGGTTCTGGTTCTGTTGCTTTTCAACGCTGCATTTCGAAGCCTCTTTCCACTAGTCCTAGATCCGCATAACATATTCAGCTCTCTGGGGGCCGGGAGCTAGGAATGAGGCAAATTGTCGGACGTTTTGATTTTTGGGTTCCGTTAACTCTTCGGCTCATGGCCTCGTCGAGTTAGCTTCGTTGGATCGACTTTTAGGATTACCTTCGGCCACGTTGGGCCTGCATCGGGTTCCTGTACCATTGCTTCAACTCCAACGCCTTCTGACCGAGCGAACCTCACCCGGCCGCGCCTACTAATGTTCAACACGGCGACCAGGTCGCGGTCGAACATTTCTCGGCATCGCTGACACCAGAGTTTGCGGCGTAGTTGTTTGCTCGATTGGAGTCTCTCCCCGCATCTCGGGCAAACCCTGCTCGTGCCTCTGGTCTCAGACATGCTAAGCGTGATTACGGGCACGCCTATCCAAGCGGCTTTGTATTCGATCTGCCGCTTAACCTCATGAAAAGGCCAATCATTCATTCGGGCACGGTAGCCTCTACCCTGCCCGTTCCCTCTCTGATACAGTCTTCGGATGTCGCGAATGTCCTTGAACACAATCCCCTGTCTGTTCTGGAGAGCTGACTCAACGACCTCCTTCGACAGTATGTGGAGTAGCTGACGTATTCGATTCTTTCTCCGTTCACTGTACTTGCCGGTAATGGCCGTTCGGGTTCGGGTGTCGTTGCGTTTGAATGATCGGACAATGTCTCTCGTCGTCTTGGCGATCTCCGATGCCTTACTCAGTTCATAGTACGTGACTGCATCTGAGTTGCCTACGGTCAGATTGTTAAGGTTCCTATCCACGCCCACAACACCAGTCAGCTCCACGACAGACTCCAGGTCTGTGCTGATGCATACCGACAAGGATTCTCGGGTCAGGGCAAAGGAACGTGCTCTAATCTTAGGCTCAGCTAGGGTTCGAATGGTATGCGTGTTCAACGGAATAACGTTAACCTCCTTCCGACCGACAGGGACGAGTAGTTTGCCGTCCACGATTTTGAATCCGTAGCAGGAAGTTAACAAAGGCTTCTTCAGGTATGGGTTCCTCGTCCTGTAGCCGCGTTTGATAGACTTCTTCCGTGCTGCAAGGATTCCGGCGGCCTTGGAGATCACGCAAAGCTTGTAATATTATGGAAGGCGGAAGCCTCGAAGCTCCCTGTAAGACAGGAGGGAGAGCCGCTTCAAAGATGAAACATCATTCTCTAAGCCGATCCAGATGCAGATGTTCGTCATCTGCCTGAACGATTCCATTAACCCGAGAATGCGCTCATCGGGATGGAAGCGTTGCTTCACCGACTTCCTCACAAGCAAGCCAAGCAAGAAACGTCATCTCTTCAGGAGCTTAAAATGTGGACAGGTAACCGAAACTCCCCCCAACGAATGTTTGATTTTTGCAAAACCTATTCTGGGATTGGTCGTATAACCTATATACCTGAGTGAGCTTTCTTTTTGTCTGATCGTAAATGAAGGGTCTTCACGTAGCGGTTGTCACGCTTGTAATGTTCCTCGCGTTGGGCGTTGTTTCGGTATACGCCAATACTGGAGAAGGTACCGTTGGGTTACCTATTCTTGGCACTACGGGTGCGCCAGCTTTGGCTTCTCCCAGCCTTTTCAGCGGCGCAATAAGCGTGCTGTACGCTGATGGAACGCCAGTTGTCCTATCCACAAACAAAGTAACCCTTTACGTCTGCAACACGAGTTGCGTAACGCTTACCGCAAGTCTGAAGCAGACTGCTCCCGGGGCATATACGTACTCATTCACGCCACCCACCTCGCTTACTGGCACGGTCACAATCTACATCAAAGCCTACGGTCTATCGGATGATAATGGCCGCATTTTTCCAAGCGTCGACACATCAATTGGGACATACGCTTTCGCACCAAGCACAACGACAGGTACAAGCGCCCCAATAGGGACGACAAATGTGCCTCCAGCAGGAACCCCAGCAAGTCCGTTAACTCAACAAGCGGTCAATTCGGTTCAAACGCCAGCACAAACATTTCCGATCGGAGCATTACTGGCCGTGTTGAGTGTACTCGCATTAGCCGGGTGCCTTCTCATTCTCCCGTCCCGACACTAAATAGCTAGTTCTAGCCAACCGCGTCTTCCTAGTCCTAACGCGCACGCTACCTTGGCAGAGTCTTAGTCATTTTTCATCGCCCTCAAGATTTCACGTCAGGACGCTGCTGCGTCGGATAGCGCACATTTATTGGTGGTGCGCGCAAATCAATCAACCATGAATACCATAGTAGAAACTCCAACTTTAGCAGACGTCATGATCCGAGCCAAAACGGCGAAGGCCAATACCTGCGCAAGACTCGCAATGACTGTTTGAATGGCTAGGTAAGAAGCGCCGCGCGAAACGACTAGCGCCGAATCCGAGGCATAGGTTTCCTCCATATCCGCACTAACCACTTTCGGTCTGTCTCAGGGGCAAGGGCTTATTTGAGACATCATTTACTAGGCGCGGTCGTAGCGCCTAAGAATAGCGGCAGTACCAAGAATAATTGTGATGGATGTTAGTGATGCTACAATCGGCAACGTTCGAATCCCCAACGATGTATAATTGAGAAGTAAACCCACAAACATAACCAACGCGAGGCTGAGTCCAATACTCAATGCGAAACGCTCAGTCGACCCCAGGTCCCCAACTCTTGGAAATAATGCTTCAGTAGCTACGTACCCAGGCAACAATAGGATAAATGCTGAGCCAAGGATCCACTTCAATGGAACGAAGAAACTGTTGACAGGTATCGCGCTTATCGCAACAAGCAACGTAAGAGATACCGCGAATGTGGCATATATTCCCAAGTTTATTTCCCAGTGCCGCAGAAACTGAACAAAGGCATTAGTACGGGGATATTCCAATTTCAGTTTCTTCTGATTGACTAACCTCCAAACCATATCGGTTGTCTGCAGCCTGGTAAGCTCAGGATGCTTTATGGACAGTGCATCGTGCAACTGCGCGACAATCGTCTCGCCGTTGCTCTTGAGATATTCCATAACAACTTCCTCGAGAGTTGCATTATCAGAGCTTGAGTTCGCGCTGTACAATAGGGGAGATTCTCCCGCCATCAGGGCTATATGATTGAAACACGTACGAGCTAAATGAATTTTAATTGTCCACGCTCAATAAGATTCCTATCTTTGCACTCCTGATGTTGGTGTCGCTCATTGCGATCCAACCATCTGTCCTATCTCAAACGTCCGCGACGCAGCAACTGAGTTTCGCTCAGGCCTTTATTGACGTAAGGAGTGCGGAAGCTGCAGGCGCATCGTCCAGTGACATCTCAGGCTTGGTTGCTCTCCTCAACAGGGCGCTCGAATTAAACCACGAGGCCCTTCAAACAAACACAACCGTTGAAAAACGTACTGAACTTCTAACGCAAGTTGACCAACTACTCTTGACCGTGCAGGAGAAAGCTGTCGAATTAGCGGCCTCTTCAGGCCAACAGGTTCTCACAGAGACGATCTTGAGGTATGCGATGGGTGTAATGCTCGCTGTTCTTGCAACCGTAGTGTACAGCCTTTCGCTAGCGTTCTATCGCAGATACCGAATAAGGAGAACTTTTCAAATGAGGGCTAGAGTAGATTGAAGTTTAGAATATCACATCAGTTGCGAACTCTTGTTGTCGTATTCATTGTGTTCCTTGTCCTGTGTGAAACGCTGGTATATGTCGTTACGACACCTCACCCGAGTGAGCGTTTCTTTCAACTCTATGTGCTTGGGTCGAATGAATCGGTTGGGGACTACTACCCAAATAATGATCCCAACATCTACGTTGGAGAGCAAGTCGAGTGGTATCTGGGAGTAACCAATAACATGGGAACAGTGCAGTATATCTCCATTCTCGTCAAAATCGGCAACCAAACGATTCAATCGCCTAACGACACATCGGCGGTCGGGTCTCCCGCACCTATAGTAATCCAATTTGAGAGATTCCTGCAAGACAACGAAACATGGCAGATCCCCCTATTTTGGAAGGTATTGAACGCAACTGATAGCGGAGGAATGACCCACATTCTGGTATTAGAAATCGACAATCAAACCTATCCAATCCCTAACTGGTCGGCGACGAACGGATATAATTTCAGAATGATCTTCGAACTATGGACTTGGCAAACGAAACCCGATGCATTCGGATTCGGCTGGCCCACAAGCGGAAAGAACTCAGCAGCTTGGTTACAAATTTGGTTCAACACCACCACCAGCATTGTTCCTCCTCCGGTCCAACAGTAGGCTACAAATCAAGAACATGACGACGCCCACCCTTTGGACAAATCCTACCTACCTAAGGCACGCCCCACGTGGTCAAATCGCAGTCCATCGAATCATCAATCAATGTCTCCTACGGCGTCGGAGGACGTGCGCTACGCCGGATTTGTTTCGACGGTGTCGCAGCTATTACCGTAGACTATGTTCACGACCTGACTGGTTTGCTGTCCAGCCAACGTCGAAGTGAAGCCATAACAAGCACCTCCTTCGGTCGGTTGCAAATTCCACCATCTGATGAAAACGGCCTGACGTGGTGGAGGTGTTGGTGTGTTGAGAGGATAGTAAATCGATAACATGATACCGTTCTGCGAATAGATGCCAGATTGAAACCGCAGAAATGTTAGGTAAGCTGCTGAATATATGTCGCTAATTACGTTCATACTCGTACGAGGTTGCATCCAGTTTAGAGCGGCCGTGTCAGTCTCGGTCAACGGTACACCGTTGTAGCCTGCTGACCATTGATTGCTATGAGCGACGAAGCCATATTGTGGGGATAGAAGCGGATTTGCTACCGAAGAAAAGCAGACTAAGAAGATGATGGGCGCAACCAAGAGTAGACGGCGGGAGTTCGTGGATAGAGCGGCTAGAGGTTTGCCGCCCGCGACCGCGAGAAGTAGCCAGCCAATGAGACCTCCATATCTGTCAGCAACTAGGGTGGGAGCGATTACGTTTAGAATGAATGAGAGACCGAGAGTTCCTAAGCCAACATATGCCCAGGCGCTCGTACCTTTTCTTCCCAGGACGAGTATGGAGAAAACGGACAATGCCACTGGCAACCCCCACCACACGAAAATTATCCCGGGACTGCCTGCACCATAGAGTGCACCGGTTACGATGCCAATGCCCCGGCCGCTTGCCTCGTTGACAAACAGGAATCCAAGAATTCGGTTCTCGATGAGTGCAAGGGGTTCGGCTAATCTCACAATTAGTAGAGTTGACGTTAGATATGCGAGGAAAATCACTGAGAAAGTTGCAATTATCGTCAGGAATCTGCTACGGCGTAAACCAACCAACAGCGGAATGATAATCATCGACAATAGCGCGATCGCGCCGTGCAGAATACTCGCCGCGCTGAAGATGATTAGTTCGGTGACTAGATTGCTTGCGGACCGTCTCCGCACAAGTAGCATGCCCAAAAGAATTAGTATCATGGATATTGCAACTGATTCGGTCAACGGGGCCGTTATCCATTGAGTGACACTCGACTCAGTAAGTACTATGAAGCCTGAGAGAACCGCAGCGACACGGCTATCATAAACAGCTCGCGCCAGCACGAATACAAGCAACGGCTGTAAGAGGATTAGACAACCGGGGAATATTAGAAGAGCAACCCGGAGATCTAAGCCAGTCGCCGACGACAACACTGCAGGCGCCACCGCCATGACAGGAAATGTTGCATAGTAAACGTCAAGGCCGCTTGCGCTTTGCGAAACTATCGCACTCGAAAAATGTCCCGTCTGCAGTATAGCAGTAGCGACAGATATGTTCGTCCAAGTGTCCACGCCTAAGATAATTGGATAGAAGGCATAGACGTTGTATGCGATCGATGCACCAAGAAAGATAGTCAGAACGACCAAGTATACTCCTGACTCATCTGCGCGGGTACAGAGGTAAAAGAGGAGAACCAAAGCTGCGGCAAGAGCGACCGCGCCCGTTGCGGGTGGGATTAGGCCAGCCGTCAGATCCACAAAAGCTCCGATGAGAAGAGGAAGATACCGAATCCATGGCTTATACGATGCAAGAGAATAGGACTTGTCCTCAATCATTACGTGAGTTCCAAGCAGAATTGATAACAGACCTAGAGCACTTGCAAAGATGGCTGATTTCTCGTCTGGCGGCGCTACGACGATGAACGCGATAATGCCATAGCCGCAGAATAATAGCAGAGAGGAGGCGATTCGGCTTCTATAGGTCCTCGGCGATTTGTAGCTGAAAAGAGACACCAATTTTTCCAGCCGACCCCAGAATGCCTATCGTAGCAAGTTGGTGGTACGTGTCCCACCAGCTTCTAACTCTTTCTTCTCTACCAGTCCTATCTGTGCACATGTGCCTCAGAGCTTATTCTTTTTATCAATTCTTCAGAAGATCGCTTCCAGTCAACTCTTTCCTTAACCAGCCTTCGCGCACTTCTAGCCAACCTCTCGGCTTCGGCCGGGTTAGAAACTAATCGAATGATGGCTTTCGCGAGGGCGTCAGAATCTTGCTTTTCGAACATTAGTCCATTGACGTCATTAGTTATCCACTCCGTGTTTCCAAGTATAGAGGTAACAATCACAGGCAGTCCTAGAAACATAGCCTCCAACAGACTGCTTGAGGTACTATCTGAGAGAGATGTCGACACGTAAATATTGCAATCTTTCATGTATGCGAGGAGATTTTGCCGGGGGGCTAATCCCGCGAAATGCACAAATGAGTCAATCCCCAGCTCGTTGGTGAGTCTCACGAGTTCCGCGGTTAAGGAACCGTGACCAAAGATCAAGAATCGGACATTGCGATTTTGCGATACTACTTGCGGGATCGCTCGAATCAAAGTCTCCACCGCGTAGACGGGTTCATGCATGCGAACGCTCACGACAACCACTTTGTCCTGCCAGTTTAGTCGCATGCGAAGATCTCGATCAGCTGATATCTCGTTAAAGAGGCGCTCGTTAATCCATGGGAACATTATGATGTGCTCTTTCGGAACGCCCATCGACAAAAGAGCACTTCTCATGTTTAGACCATCAACTACAATCAAGCTAGCAGCTCTGACTGCCATCGTCACCGCGTTACGATGCAAGAAAGACTTGTTTTGATCAACTAACACATCGCTCCCCCAGCAAAGCAATATGAGCGGTCTACATCCGCAGACCGATGCGTAGAAACCATAGGTTGTTGCGTAACTCGCGATGGTTACGTCTGGTTTTATGCTGCCCATGCATCGTCTCAGCTGCAAAATCCTCCAAGGGGTCGCGATAGCCGTTCTAAGATCGTTTATTCTCACATTCTTGATCGGATTCCCAAAATCTCGGAGTTTAACAGTTCGGACACCTCCGACGCCTGTTCGACTATCCCGCCCATATGCACGACCAGGTACTCCGTATGTGACTAGATAAGTTTCAAATTCTGACGCAAACAGCTCCAAGAATAATCGATCGAAGGGGCTGACGCCATGATGAGCATAGACCAAACGTATGACCTGCGAGTTCTTCAAGAAAACTCACCAGCGAGTCCGTTTGCAGGGATTGATTCCCATCGCTCTGTCTGTCACGATCCTACTCCGGCCGAAACAAACTACGTATTGTCGTTCTAATAAAATACTCATAGCTCGGTCTCTTTTGCATAGTGGAATGGCTGAGTGCTTTCAAGGACAGACATAACAGCGCCATAGGGGAGCACAGGTTATTCCCTTTATTTCGTAATCTCTGCTCTCATGTCCTTCCACGCTAGATTTGCAATCCACTGCGTGACTTGAGTTAGTCAGTTGTTGAAAGACGTTCGCGCAATTCCGTTGCCCCATGCTGGAACGGGTGAACGCTTTCTGAGCACGACTGTGTCTCTTCACTGTAACCTGTTAAGGCAATCCATCACAGTTTACCTTTAGCGTACAGTTGAGATAAGAGTGTAACTATCTCGTCTTTGGTCATTAGGTCGACGGAATTCGAACTGTACGGTTTTGGGTGACTGGCCGAATCTCTGAGCGAGGACGCAATCCTCGCGGTATCTGGTTTGATGATGAAAAATTCAAATGTTTCAGTAGCCGTTAACGCCTCCGCTTCGGTCATCAGTTCCTCATGGATTTTCTCTCCTGGTCCCGCGTTGATTCGCGAGATCTTGATCGTTCCCGGGTCTCTTCCGTACATTCGCGCAAAGAATTCCCGGCAAGCGTCGGCCAAGTCAATGATTCTAGCAGCTTTCATTTTCATGATCAGTAGTCTTCCTGATTCTGGAAAACGCCCGGCATCTAGGACGAGACGGGCCGATTCCGCTGGAAGCATTATGAATCGTGTCATAGCAGGATCGGTTACGGTGATATCGAGGCCCAACCTAACTTGGCGTTCAAAAATTAAGACGACCGAACCTCTACTACCAAGCACGTTCCCGAATCTCACGACGGAGAAAATTGGTCTGTTCGTCACTGTGCTTGCGCTTATGCTAAGTTTCTCGCCCAGGAGCTTTGTTGCGCCCATTGTGCCTGCCGGATTAACCGCTTTGTCTGTGCTTATGAAAACGAACCTCCGAGCCGAACACTTGATAGCTTGATCTATCACATTTTGTGTACCAACTATGTTTGTCGTAATGGCTTCATAGGGATTGGTCTCACAAAAATCGACGTGCTTGAGAGCGGCGGCGTGGAAAACCACGTCAGATCCCTTTATCACTGATTCAACGGTCCGAGTGTCCCTTACGTCTCCGAGCTTGTAGGTCACTTCGGGCCGACCCGAAAACATGTTCATCGCTTCGAAAAGCCCGTTTTCGTCGTTAGTAAATAGTCGGACCTCCTTGGGCTTTTGTCTCAGGAGCGCGCTCGCAATCTCTAGGCCGACAGATCCCGTTCCTCCCGTTATCACGCAGACTGCGTCTGCGTATTCGGAACCTCGACTCTCCTTTGTGATTCCTGTCATATAGTTCGCCTCAGCGTCCGCACAACAGACTTGACCTCTTCCGAGGTCATCTGTACATGAAGCGGGAGTGCAAATGACTGCTTACCTATTAGCTCAGCGTTCGGGCAACGAACACGTCTAAACTTGTCCGTGCAGTAGGGCTGCATATGTATTGGCCTGAACATCACCGTGGTCTCAATACCTTTTCTCTTAAGCGAGTTCATAATGGTCTCCCTAGATTTCCCTCTGGACAGCATGACGATATAGGCGTAAAATGAGCTGTATGAGTGGCTATGAATGAACTGGGGTTGGAGCCACGTGAGCTCGCGAAGTTCCTCATGATATCTACGTGACAGATCATTCCGTTTCTTAACGAATTTCCTAAGATGGCTAAGCTGATTGAGTCCGATAGCTGCGTGAATATCACTCATACGATAGTTGTATCCTAGGACAACTATCGGACCGTGACCGAATGCAGCTCTTCCAACATTTCTGAACAGACGTGAATGTCCATAGAGTTTTTCTGAATCGGTCGTGATCATTCCGCCTTCGGCGGAAGTCATAACCTTAGTGGGATAGAAACTGAATGCGCTCCCGAATCCAAACGAACCACAGCTCTTTTTCTTATATTTGGATCCCTGAGCGTGAGCGCTATCTTCGATTAAGGTGAGATTCTCATCTCGACAGAGTTTCGTTATGGGATCCATTTCACAGGGGTTTCCTGCGATGTGGGTGACTATCACCGCCCTAGTTCTTGGGGTCATGACTTGTTCTATAGTCTCGGCGGAAACGTTGTACGTCTCAATTTCGCAGTCAGCCAAAACTGGTTTTGCTCCCACGTAAAAAACAGAATTCACGGTTGAGACGAATGTATTGGCTGGAACGATGACTTCGTCTTCGGACTTCAAATCGAGAGAGGAAAGTATGGTGTGCAGCGCAGCGGTCCCTGAATTTACAGCCACGGCATATTTCGTGCCCACCATGCGTCCAAATCTTCGTTCGAAGTCCGCTACGAATTTTCCAGACGTCAACCACCCCGAACGAAGCACTCGGGACACCTGAGAATTGATCTGAGCGATGTCTGAGCGAGAGAAGTAAGGTTGTCCGACTCTGACTGCGGTGCCGCGCATATCCATCGCCAAGAGAGAAATTGTGACTGAGTGGAATTCCTGAACTCCGCGTTCAACAACCACACAAGAACACCACTACATAAACTGTGAGAGCTTCTACCCGGAGACGTGGAAACGCGGCTCATCGTTTGTTACGCAACTTGACGTAACTATTGCTACTGGTGACAAATGGGCTAAGATAACCCGAACCCCGATCTGCAAGCTCGAGAGCACTGTTCAGTCCGGATTTGCTGGTTTTATGACGCCACTGTGGGTCGCATCGGTCAGCCTCACGACGAGTATTAGCAAGATGGATTTACGCGGTCGCGCTTCAGCCACAGCGCTAGACTTTCTGCGCACTGAGGAGAAATCAGCTGTTTCTCTGCCCTTAGGAAACGCAAGACTGAATCGCGCGTGAAATTGACAAAGCGAATTTCCTCAAACTCCGGTGTCTTGGACTTTAAGAGAGCCGCCTCGCTATCCAGTTGACACTCAAAGATCATAACAGTTTGATCGAAGTCCGCGTCGAATAGAACACCAACACAAATTAGGTTGGATATGTCGTCTGAGGCCACTTGTAGTTCTTCCTCAACCTCTCGCGTGGCAGCCTTGAAAGGATCGGGGGACCGATCACTCCAATCTCTGCCTCGGTCAACAAAGCCAGCTGGAGCATCTAATCTGTGAGCGTATGTCTGAACCCACTCAGATCGAAGCCCGAAGACCATCTTTTCGTCGGCGGTTTGTGTTAATACGCGAACCGCAAACGGGTTTGGGATCCCCTTTGTGCCAAACGACCTGACATACTGCCTACTTCGTGTACCAACGAACGCCCTGTAAGAGGTCGCGCCTAGCCTTATCCGAATCAGCTTCTGCCGAACGGTTAAATCAAGTACGTCGAAAAGGTCATCGTCAAACGCCGCTCTGTGTGAGCGCCGAAAAACATCCCAAGCTAAGCCTATTATTCCGTACGAATCCTTGGGAAGGTTGCGCTCACGATTCTCGAAAATGCATTTGACTGAACCCTTCGAAAATCTTCCCTGAGCAAGGATCTCAAATTGCTGTCGGCCTGATTTAGGATCGGGGCTGCCTTTTCGTCGAAAGTGGCGACTCTCGCGTCGCAGTGTCCATCAACCTAACTAACCGGAATGCGTCTCAATCATTAACGAATCGGAGTACGCCTTAATGAGCTGACGCGACATGTTTTCCCAGTTGAACACAGTTTCAGCCGCTTGTCTTCCGGCCTCAGACATTCTGCGACACGCGATTGAATCTCTGGATAATCTAACCAACGCGCGAAGTATGTTTTGGGGATCATGTTGTTGTAGAATGAACCCGCATCCAAATCTATTGACTATCCTTGATTGATAGGTGCCAGAGTCGACTATTACTGGAACTCCGCACGCCATTGATTCAAAGAGCTTCCAAGGAGAAGCTGTTCTCGCGTTGATAGATTCAGGATAGACGGCCCACGTTGCGTCGCTCGCAATCGTGTACAGCAACGCTCTCTGCCTTGGTACTCTCGGCAGTCTTACAAAGTGAGATTGCAGGTTCTTCTCTTTCACTACGTTGGCTAGCCAATCGCTCAACGGCCCGTCGCCTACGGTCAAGTATTGGATCTCTTTCGACCCATCTCGAGCAGCCACCTCGACCAAAAGTTCTAAGCCGCAGCCGATTCTAATCATCCCGACATACGAGACAATAAATGCGTTGGATGGCAGACCTAAGATGGTTCGCGCTTCTTTTCTGGTGACTCTCGGGATGTCACTTAGCCTAGGGCAATTGTAGACCACGCTCACTGGGCGTCCCGATTTCCGAAAGTGCTCGGCGATCACATCGTTCACAGTTATCACAGCATCCACCTCTGGAACTATTGCCTCTTCCAAGGCGTAGACTATTGCCCCAAGCAGCGGATGCAGCCACTCGGAATATACGGCGTGAGTCACTTCGCGACAGTCATATATCAAAGCAGACGCGAGTCTCAGTTTCCGCAACAAAAAACCTGGTAAAAGAGTGTTAATGTCGTGCACATGAAGAATGGGTCTTTCATCAATTCTCTGAATTGCTCTTACCACATGTAGCAGGACTAGAAACTGGAAAAGAAAACCACCAAATATTAGACCCGCTCTCGAAAATTTTGATAGATTAAAGGTTCTTATCGAATAGACGTCAACCCCATCAATTACCTCACGGGCGTTATATTCAATTTCCCTATCCCACGCTATGACAGCGACGCGAAAACCCGCGTCTGTCAAGGATCTGGCCTCCTGTCTCGCGCGCGGAATATCGGGTCGTTGAAACGCCTTCGCAACTAACATAATTACGGGGGGACGATCAGGCATTCCAGAACCAACCACATACACAATTCAAAGAGTCTTCAAACACGCTAGAGCCTGAAACGCTTCTTCCGCATGTTCAATCGAAGATACATTTACAACAACAGAGCACCCAATTGAATTGAACGGTGTCATGATGATGGCATTGGTGATGGGTAGTTATTCTCATACAAGAAGCTTACGAGTTCTGGTAAATTGCTCGTTACAAATCCCGGGATCCGATGGTCTCTGCCTTTCGCGATTCAGGCATTCTTAGCTTGCATTATCGCCCTGCCCCCCAAGAGAACCGAGATCAAAATCGAACAATTGGTTCGGAGGAATTGAGAGGGCTCAGGTTTAGTTAAGCGCAGAGTTCTCGACTCCTCTGAAACTAAATAATGCTTATGACTTACAGTAGAATCTGAATATACTTAGGATCGTCGTCGGTGAGCTTGTTTGCAGCGTACCAAGTGCAAGATCTGCGGGGATCACGTAGCAATGCCCGACGACTTTCTTTGCGAAAACTGTGCGGACCACTACTCGAAGCTGCTTCACACCCAAGCAGAGAAGACAGGCGAGCTAAACACCCGGGTCTCTCAACTCATGAAGTCCAGTCCCGGACTAACAACCCGTGTTGAAGAGAATTCGGGGATAGGCCACTCCGCTCAAGCGTTGCAAGAACCCATTCAGAAGATGCAGGAATCCGAGCAGGAAACCAAGCACGTATTTTCCGAGTCTAAGGGGCTTCGCGGGCAAGCACAGGCGACGACTCTAGTTGGCTTCTTTTTGCTGGGAGTTGGGATGGTCGTGCTAGTCGCCTCCATAGTGTTTGCATCTACAATCTCAGCGTTCATCGGCCTCGGACTAACGTTCTGGGGAATGCTAGCGCTCTTCATTCAACCGAAAAGGTACGTCAAGTCGGACCTGATGAATGCCACAGCCATCTCGTCGCTTAGGACCGTCGATAAGATGATGCAAGTGATGGGTTATGGGGAGAAGGGAGTGTACATTCAAGCCGGAGATTCTGACAGAGCCATCGTCTTCGTTCCATCCGAACCATTCTCCATGATTCCCGAAGTATCTGACGTGGAGGACAAAACCTTCCTTTCCAACCCAAAAGGCCTCCTGGTTCCACCCCCCGGCCTTGCTCTTGCCGCCTTGATCGAGAACAAGCTGGGATTCAAATTGAAGAATTGCGGGATAGAAGCTCTTGTCCGGAGCCTTCCGAAAGTGCTAGTGGAAGATCTTGAGATTGTCAGGGACGTGGAGATTGAGGTAAACAAAGACACGGTCCGGTTCAAGCTCTATGATTCCATCTACTCAGACTTCTGTTCGGAAGTTCGTGAAACGAGCAGACGATGCGGACTGGGTTGTCCGATGTGCAGCGCTTTGGCGAGTATTCTGACAATTGCCACAGGAAGACCCGTTCTTTACGAGGAAGACAGAACGTCCGGCGATCATAAGATCACCGAGTCCGTCTACAAATTGATAAGCGGACGGAGACTCTAGGAACACGCGACGAATTCGCAATCATTTAGTTTCATACACAAAGGTTTCAGGCTTGAGGATAGTCCGAATATCACGTCAATAACTTCCTCAATCACCGAACTGTCAGCAAAGCAGAAGAAGTGCGCTGCCAACAGAAAGCAGACTAGGCGCCAACAATATCATGATAAGCCATGATTTTCTACTCAAACCTCGTATTAACCGAAGCCTCCGACTGAAGTACTCTAACGGCAAGCCGATGTATAGCCCCCCGATGAACACGTCAATCAATAGACCGAACAGCAAAGTTGATTGAGGTAGGAGGATTGGGACGATAATAAGACAACGCGTCTGTAACTGCTGACTCGTACCGGCGGTCGTGCTGTTCGCGATCGTAAGAATTAAGCCGATCGTATGAGAGGTCGTACCATCACTTGCACCGATAGTTATCAAATCTGTGCCTGGCGAAGCCTTAGGCGTGACGTAGATTGCGAGGTTGGATGAAGCGTTGCCTCCTGATGGAACGTGAACTGGGTTAGGATCGAAGGCCGAGATTGTGACGCCGGCCGGCAGACTAGGAGCCGTGAACGTCACGTCACCCGCATATCCCGACACCGAAGTAGCGCTAACCGCCAGAGAAATCGAACTCCCCTGCGCTAACGACACGTAAGACGAGGTGGGACTGAGCGCATAATCCGGACTCGAGAGGTCGAGTCTAACAATTTTATTCGCCGCGGGCTCGCTCACCCATACGTTACCGGAAGAATCAACGATCACATCACTCGGTAACGTAGGTCCTAAGGCATATCCAGTGAATGGCCCTTCACCAGAAGCACCCACAAAATCGGTTACGGGAGTAACCGAATGAATCGACGCAGAGAGGTAACTTATAGTTGGCGAAAGAACGGTTGCGGCCGCTGATGACGGCGCAGTTAACGGTGAGGAGAAAAAAATTGTTCCATTCTCAAAGTTGTTCAGATTTGTGACAGTTCCATTGCCATCGAGCGATGATTGCTCTGCAATCCAAGGCTGCTGGCTGAGTGGATTAACCGCGATCCCTCTTGGATTTGAACCCACATGGGGAATGCGCCATTCCTGAATCACATTGCCATCCAATACGCCGACGAAGTTATCGTAACTTGATCCGTCAGCCACACCTTGAGTATACCATAATTGCCCACGGGAATCGAATGCGATAGAGCGCCCTACAGTCGCGTTATGAACTGGTAAAGGCCAAATCGTATACTCTTCCGACGCGCGATCCCATTTGACCATGGAGGAGAAACCTGCAAACCAAACGTAACCAGGGAACGCATGAACATCATAGGCGCCCCCGCCCACGGACGCGGGGAATGTGTCCTCGTAATCCGTCACATTTCCCGACGCAGGATCGTATACGAATTCACCATTACTGTTCCCAATTGGCTGAGTGAACCAAACTCTAACCGTGCCAGGTTGAGGTTCAATAGAAATGGACGTAGCCCCTCCACCGTTCGGAACTGAATATTCACTGAACTTCCCGGTGGCTGGCAAGAACTCGAAGATCTTATTGGATGCGAACTCCGTCCCCCATACCGTCGTGTTACCGCCTATCGACGTGATCGCGACGCTGTAAGGATTCGAATAGGTAGTTGGAATCTCCCACTCTTGGAAAGATCCCGTATGCGAATCAAAGTGGCCAATCTTATTCCCGTAATACTCCACAAACCAACAGCATGAACCCGTCCGGTCAAGCGCCAAACCCCAAGGACCGCTTTGACTCGTGGGCACAACCCACTCAGTGAGAGAAGCTCCCAGAACTGGATTCGATGAACCAGCACCAACTCCGGGGAGCATGAACACGAGAACAATGAGGAACAAGCAAGCGCCTCCCCGTAAGTATCGCTTAGACGCAGTCAGCAAGCTCGAGACCACCGCAACAGAAAAGCCACCTGTAACCCACTATTTCTTCATTTCTCGGCACAGATAAGATGCAATATTCGAGGACTAACTGTCTCGGAGGGGCTTGCTTTGCAAGGCCATTTTGGCAGAGCCAGCTATGTTAAGGAGCTAATCGCGTTTTTCTTTCAATTGAACTAAAGATAAGCCTTCACGATAAGCATTTGAAGAGGCAGCATACTTAGACCCATTCACTGTCCTCATTCACTAAACGCCACTCAAGCCTTGGGAGCGCATGAAATGCGAAAGATCGGTCTAGTCGGCCTTGGCAAGATGGGAGTACTACACGGGGCAATTGTCAATGCATTACCAGACTGCCGCATAAGTGCAGTATGTGAAAGAGAGAAATTCATAGTTAACATGGCTAAGAAAATCCTACTCAACGACGTCTCTTATTACGTCAGCTGCACTTCTATGATGGAAAACGAAGCGCTGGACGCGGTATTCATAACAACGTCCATCCGACAACACCTTCCCATAATTGTTGAAATCGCGAAAGCCCAACGTGACATAAGCTTGTTTGTCGAAAAGCCGTTAGCTGAATCTGCTGATTCCGCCCGCTTAGCCTGTGAAACCGTAGCTAATTTGCGCGGCGTACACATGGTGGGATTTCAGAAACGCTATTCGCCGATATACCGACATGCAAAGAAACTCATTGACGAGGCAGCCATCGGAAAGCCACTGTTCTTTATGGCACATTCATACTCATCAGACCTATTACGAGAAGGCAAGTCGTGGCGGTCCAAAAAGGGAACAGGCGGCGTACTGTTGGATTTGGCCCCCCATTTAATCGACCTAATCTTGTGGTTCTTTGGTGATGTGAAATCTGTGTCGGCTATAACACGGAGCCTCTACTCAAGAGAAGTCGAAGACTTCGCAAACGCATCCCTCGTTTTCGAGTCCGGACTCACTGGACAAATGAATACCTGCTGGAGCGTACGTGGCTTTAGACTTCCTGAAATCTCGATTGAAATTTACGGAGACAAAGGAAACATGTTGGTGGAAGATGACATGGTAAAGCTGGAACCCGGCGAATCAACCATGAATCAAGAGCCGCAGGTCTTCTACAAACAAACCTTTGATACCGCAGTTCCGTTTCTAGTGGACCAGCGCGAATACACTGAAGAAGATATGACTTTTCTCGATTGTATCAACAGAGGTTCCGAGCCCGGAACTAGTTTCTCAGAGGCCGCAAAGGTCAACCTACTAATTGACCGAATCAAGAAAACCGCGAGCGGAACGATATGACGCCATTCGAGAACATACTGATCGGCGACAACGCCTTTATCGGTGTAAGTCACCTATCTAACGCTAGAGCACGACAGACGTTGCAGCGATTGAATGTTGAAAAAATCGTCGAGGTCATACGTGCCGCAACTTCAAACGGTGCGACAGGTTACAGTTTCACTGTGCATCCAACGAACTCCCAGATCTTAGCTAAGCTTGAATCTTCCGGGGCTCTAGCGCAGGATTTCTCACTCTATCCCATACTCCCGTATGCGGCTGGATATGTGCGAACAATGAACGAGAAAGGTCTGCTTGGAACTCTCGGCGATTTACTCAATCAAGTCTCAATGGTTGATCGCGCAAAGCTCTTGGTAAGAGGCGTGGCTACGTCTATTGCCGAGGATCCTATCGGATTGATGAAGATCTATTTGGACTATGAAATATCACGAATACCTAACCGGGCGAAAATCGGAGGCGTCCTGCTGCATGAGGTGATTACCGATCTCGCGCTTAGTTACCGTGCCACCAACATCATTCAATCGTTTATTGAAAACATCAGAAACAAATGGCACGCTACTCCGGGGTTCGTCACCCGTAACTTCTCAAGATTTGTTGAGTTCTTTGACCAGATGAAATTGCCATTCGCCGATCTCATCGTCATGACGCCATTCAATCGAATCGGATTTCAAATGATCCCCTCAAAGCAATCGTGCGAGGCTTCGTTATCCAGAGTGGGGAATGCCAAAGTGATCGCAATGAGTATACTTGCTGGTGGATACCTGAATTTGGATGAGGCAGCTGAATACATCCGACCATTGAATTTGTCTGGGGCAGTGGTAGGTGTGTCATCAGAGGAACATGCGCGGCAAGTCTTCACGAGACTACGGACTATTGAGGAACAGAGGAGCAAACGGACAAACTTGTAGTAAGACGGCTGACAGCGCTCGTTGGCCTGAGGCATGAGTGTTCTCCGGATGGGTGGAAGCCCCATCTTGATGTTGTAGGAGGAGCGCTGGTGCGCATACCTCATTTGTTAGAGTGACGACTTCGCCAATGGTTAATGGCAAGTAAGGATTGGAGAGGCTGATTCCTGTTCGCGTTGGAATATTTTGAATGACACCTGCGTAATATTGGATTGCCGCGGACGTTGTGACGGCGCTCGTGGAAATGGGTTCTGCATGCAACAAGTTCAGGTATGTTGTGTAGGCTGGCTTTATAGTTGAATTGGCGCGTAGCAAACCCCAAGAGTCTCCTGAATCAATCAGGTCGTACCAGGTGTATTCGGATACGTTCTGTTGCTTGAAGAAGTTGTAACTTTCCTGTAAGTAGGATGCTTGATCTGTCTCATTATTCTGCGTTGATTGCAAGCCAGTTTCAGTTATCCAAATTGGCCTATTGAAACTACGATAGCGAGCAAGTTCCGTTGTCCAATCATTTTCATAGTAGCTCCAAGTACGTCCAATATTCAACTGGTACGGGTAGGGATGAATGGAAATTGCGTCAGAATAGTTCGCCGCGCCTAAGCCCCATACTTGTTGAGCAAATGGGTAATCAAGATGGGGAGTGAATTGAGCCCCCCCGAGGGCAAGCACAACCGCGTTAGGATTCTTGGCTTTAACCGCTTGATAGGAGACTTTCAGAATGTCGTAGTAATGTTGCGGTGAACCGTCCATATAGCCAAATTGATACTTGGCTTGAGTTGGTTCATTCCAGACTTCCCAAACACTAATCGCAGGATAGGCATTTACAGCATTCGTAACGGCAATTCGCCAATCGTTTAACGTAAATGATTGGTTACTATTCACAAGGTAGAAATCCAAAATACCGATCACGCTCAGGCCATTACTCGCTGCAAGTGAGTAAACATTCTGAAAAGCGGCCGAAGTTAGGGATACGTCAATGCGCACGTAATGGATGCCCGCAGCTTTCAACAGGTTAGCTTGTGCCTGCGAGAGAGAGTGTAAAGATACACCCGAACCATAAGGAGTAACCGTAACTGCCCTCGGAACGGGTGCTTGAAAGCCGTTGCGCCTAACAAACACTAACAAAAGTACGATTAGGAGTACAGATCCAGTGAATACTGCGCCTGAGCGAATTGATTTGCCCAACTATGTTCGATGTATAAACCCTCGTGTGGGGCCTTATGTCGCTTGCGGGACACATAGATATGTCATACGTCAATTCTCGTAGACTTCAGTTCGGCTCTTGTAGTTAAGGTTGGAAATCGGATGGATCGGATGTTTAGACAAGTCGTTCTCCGCGCAGATTCTCTAGTTAACCTAGAGACTTTGAATTGACACCCAGATCAGAGGTGTTTTCATTAAGATTGAAGTATTCTCTTGTTGCGGCCGCAATAGCCATCGCGATCGTAAATGCACTCAGTGATACAGTAATTGTCGGTAGGCCAATCCCCCACGGCGTATAATTCAGTGCAACTCCAATCAGCGAAACTAGAACTAAGCTTACCCCAAGACTCAATGCGACTCGTTCGAGTCTCTCAAATTGCAGAGCGTCTGTGTTCAAAAATCTGAGGAAAGCGTAACCTGGTAAGTACAGGACTAAGGCCGATCCTAATATCCACTTCACTAGACTGACGGGAAACAGGTCCGGAGTTACAGCAATTGCTACAACGCTGAACAACGTTGCGCCTACCGTCGCCCAAAACCAACCTGCTAAAGTGGGAGTCCGGAAGAAGTCAGATACCGATTTTATCTTGTATATTGGTTTCGCAACAGACAAGACACCTTCGTCCACCATGGACTTAACACACTCAACGAAGTTCATCTCATCAAGTGGATTGTTAGCTAGGGCGATGCTGACAAGTTCAGCTACTGTCTTCGGGTGATATTCCGCGAGTATGCTCTCTACCATGCGCCTTGCTGGCACCGTTGGGGCATGACTTGACGACAAAGCCATAACTCCACAACCGTATCAATTCATAAAGCTTTGCAGAAGGACACCTGTAATAAGATCGAGTGTATTCTCAGATGAATTATGCCACGCTGAGTTCGAATCGAAGATCCCACCCGAGAATGACCCTCTTAGTTATCGCAATCGTGCTTGTAGTTAGCGTATCGGTAACGCAAGTGAACAGCCAATCTAGTGATATCGTTGCCCTGTCGTATCAAGCATATAGCGAAATAGCCACCATTTACAGAAGCGGCGGCCAAGCTCCTGATTTAGTTGCCAAATTGAATACTGCTTTGGACATGCTACATAGCGCACAACTCAAACATGATGAAGGCGACGAGCAAGGCGCGACGATGCTAGAAAATCAAGCAAGAACAATACTGGATCAAGTAATTGCGGAGGTCCCTCCTGCTCAGCAACAAGCAAAGCAAGAAGTTGTATCCGAGACGCTCTCCCTTATGCTCACTATCCCTGTCACTGCCATCGCATCGACACTTGTATTCTATGTGGCATTATCCACATTCCGATGGTACGAAAAGATGAAACTATACGAGTTGAGAATTGTTGAGAAAGAAACTGAAGATTAGTACAAGAGATCTTAGATACGTAGCCATTGTTGCGATATTCACAACCATATTGACGTCCACAATTGTCTACGTTACGCTGAATCCTCAACCAACGGAGGGATTTTTTGCAATGGATATTTTGGGACAGAATGGTCTTGCTGAACATTACTTTCCCGCGGATGATCCAAATGTTACGATTGGTGCTTCGATAAATTGGTCAATAGGCGTTTACAATCACATGGGTTCTCTCGAGTACGTCGTGGTTAGCGTTAAACTCCTTAACTCATCGTTACCAGGTCCGGATGAAACAATGGGCACTCCCAGTCCGATTCCACAATTGCTTGACTTCAGAAAGGTACTGGCAGACAATGAGACCTGGAACATACCGTTCACATGGATTATCGATAATGCTACTCAGAAAGGTAATTCTATCTCGATCACCGGGATTTCCATAAATCAGACAGAGTTTAATGGTAACTTTGTGACGGCCGTCTCGGGTTATAACTATCGATTCGTGTTCGAACTTTGGTTTTACGACCAAGACACACAGAATCTCACATTTTCTTGGAATTCGATGGGAATTCAACGTTCCGTTTGGACCCAGCTCTGGTTCAACGTCACAACCACGAGCAGTAAGTGACTTGACATGGTCATAATTGCCGAACGAGGTTATCTCATCCGTCATGAGTGTTCATAACCAAAATTCTCGCGACGATCTAGGATAGAATCCTGATCTTGAGCTAACAATCGTACGAATCATGGGAAAATTACTTTTCAGACGAATCTGCACCGGATTTCTGAATTTTGAGGCACCAGATTCCAAATTAGCAAGCTGGGACAACATACAGTTGCGCGTAGCTGTTATCGAAGATCCTATCATGGACCGGATCACTGGTCAGATTCGAATCCACTTGATTCCAGAACTGTTGACGTTGCTGAAAAGCCCGCGTGATATAATTATCGGTAACGTCTTGCTCAAACGACCTGAAAATCACAGGGTCGTTAAAGAATGTTGGATGATTCGGTAGCCACCGGGTATAATTGACCATAGTAAGGTCACTAAATTCAGTCGGATTATAAGTTACGTCGAAGAATTGATAGCCATAGTTTGAATACGTGTCCAATCCGATCGAACATTGCTCTGTTCCAACCATCACTGACGGCCCTGATCTGGTTAGAAACTGATAGCTGTTGACTTGCCAAGGATGCGATATTTCCGTGTATTCTGAGCTGTATGTAAACATTACAAGAAAAGATGGAAAGATTAGAAGAGGTAAGAGAATTGCGATTGCCTTGAATGCTCTCTGATTCTTCATAAAAAGACGAGCGGCAAGGTAAGAGATTGGAAGCAGAGAGAACGCCAACATTTCTGAGAGTTGCGCGAAATATGCTGTATTGGGTGTGAGAAGTTCGAGACCCGATGCGGCGGCTGTGCCTAACGCTATTCCAGCGAAGAAAAGCGTGATTTTGACTTTGCGATTTAGCAGGATTGCGAGTACGGCGGAAGCGCCCACTAGTACGAGGAGAGGTTTGAAGTAATACTGTCTTAGGATTATTCCGACGAGAGGTAGAGGGTCCTGTACGCTTACCAACGTCGAAATCTTTGCATTCCCTAGCGAACTCTCTAGTGATCCGAGCAACACGGAGAATGCCTGTCCGAAACTTGAGCCAGCCACGAGAAACCACCATCCGATCCAAGTGGTGGACAGCAGCGAGATCGTTACCCAATCAACCCCCAGAGCTGCTTTCGTAATTTTTTGTATAAGGAGAATCGCTATCAGGGCGAACCAGAGAAACATCGCCGTTATGGGGTGGCTGACGATCACCGTACATATCGCCAAGGTCAGAAGCAATTTCAGCTTAATCCTACTGGTTTTATCGAATCCTCTGCTTTGCGAAATCACAAACAAGTACAAAATCATGAGGAAAAGCAGAAAACCTAATGTTTCCGGGCTGAAATGTTCTCTTCCCGACCAACGGTAATGGAACGCGTCTGCGACCAAATAGAGAATTGGAGCAGTTCCCGCCCACTGATCGCCTATAATCTTCTTTCCGAGCAAGTGGAGTATTGCGACAAAGGATACTAGCACAGCAAAAATCAAAACGAGACCAGAGTTGATAACAGTTAGACCAGACGTAAGGGTAAGCGCCGCCCACAAATCGAACGATCCAGGAAACCACGTCGGATAGACGTAAGCCTGCGGATAAGTTCCCCACCTGTATGTCAATACAACATTTGTGCTGGAGCCGTGTAGGAAAGTGTCTATATTCACAATGGCTGGATATTGTGAAACCGTATACAACATTGAGACAAGAAGGGCCGCAACGAGTACGTGTAATAGGTCACACCTTCGCTCGACATAGACATCGAGCGAAAGAAGGGCGCAGACAGCAAACAAATACACCCAAGCATAGGGTGTAACCATTAGTGTTATGTCAAAGAGCGCAAAGTTTGACCCAAGCATGTTCAATCGAAAGAATAATGGATAAAGTGCCAGAGAACATATCAGTATCGCGGTTGTAAGTAAATTCCGCTGTTGACGGTCTATATGATTCGATTCCTGCACGCGTGCGCTTCCTGTGTTCGGTTTCATCGCTTGGACTTAACCTTCAGCACGTGCCAGAGCAACTGACTTCCAGACTGATCGTGTCATTATCTGCTAACCGATAATAGGTTTATTCATGCAACTGACTTCCGTCAAGCGTCAGTATGCAAATAACGAGGCAAGTTAAATGTGTTAGTTGACAGGCAGGAGCCAGCATTGAAGATAATGCAGGTCAACGATACTTTCGATGGGGGGGGAGCATCGCAAGTAATGACCGAGCTTTCACGAGGGTTAGTGGCAAATGGGCATCAGGTCTATTTCGCTGTAGGTGGGGGCGGTATCGCAAACAACGTATACGAAATTCACCACATGAATAACAGACTGAGATATGTTGTTCGACGACTCTTCTTTTTCGATAGAGACATAATTGCGCGTATCGAATTCGAGCAAATACTCAACGAAATCAAACCGGACATCATTCATTGCCATAATTTGGTGGATCTTTCTCTCGAAATCGTAGATATTGCAGTGAAACGCCAGATTCCTTGTCTGGTCACTATTCATGATTGTTGGCCTGTGTGCATGAACAGAACCCTCCTGAAGGGTAATTGGCGCAAACCTAACTCCAACGATATCTGTGACGAAACCGATTGGAGTAGGTGTACTATAGACTGCAAATGGGAAGCGGTGAGGAAAGTTCCGAATGTCAGCTGGGGTATGTCGAATAGACGAAAATTACTTTCAAGCGACTGTGTCAATTTGATATCTGTAAGCGACTACGTAAAGGGCGTTCTGGAGCGGTTCGGATATCCTTCACAGAAGATACAAACTATAGTCAATGGCGTTGACACCTCTCTATTTGAACAGAAACCGTTCAGCCCGGAGCCTATTGTGTTGTACGCAGGAGGAGATGCATGGTATAAAGGGGTCGGCCACTTTATGGCGCTTGCCAAAAGGTTGAAGAAACAACGCCCTAATGTCAGATTCGTTATGTTGGGCTCAAAAGGCAGTCGCGTACAGAATCTAGTTGAAAATGTGGGAAGCATTCCTCACGAGGACATGATCGATTATTATAGTCGTTCGCGGTGCACGTGCATTCCAACCTTATCGGCAGAAGCATTAGGTCTAGTTGCATTGGAGACGATGGCTTGCGGCAGACCCGCCGTCGCCTATGCGTCCGGAGGTTTGTCTGAGATCATCAAAGACCAAAAGACTGGGTTTTTGTGCGAGCGTGGGAACTTAGCGATGCTTGAGGAGAAGGTTAGTCTGCTAATTGATAACATCGAGTTGGCAGAAGAAATGGGTGTCTGTGCACGAGAACATGTTGAACGGGAGTATGACTTAAAGAGAGTCGTTGACCAGTATGAAAGGAAGTACTATAGCATGCTTTAACCGATGCTCGAGGCAGAACAAGAGATTCAAACTGGAACCCGTGCCTTCTTGGATGTGGAGCCAGGCTCTATGAATATTTCCGCGCCCTTTGAAAGAGAGATTGGTCTGCGCTTTTGCAGATGAAGGATTATACGTGGTCGAAAAAAATGAACCGAAAGATGCTGTAGCGTTCGGACCGACTTGTAACGAGTGACTTCACTTATTCTAGTGCGGATGGTGACGGGCAGCTTCACCGTTCGCGACAACCGATTCATGGAACTGATCACCGGGAAAACAAGGTAGGTAATGCATCTCACGTAGACTAGGAGATGCGCTTTAGGATCACTGCGAGCGCGTCTAGAAGCGTCGGGGTTTTGGAAAAAATCAGTCAAGCTATATATATCGCATCATGGAAAATATTTTGCGTCATAAGACATGAAGACGCCTTTCGGCATTGGGACGGATATCGTAGAAATCCGGCGCTTCGAACAGATAAAATACTCAAGACATAGGCCCTTTTATGAGCGCATATTTACTGCACGAGAGATCGAGTTCTGCTTGTCGTTTAGGGATCCAGCTCCACATTTCGCTGTGAACTTTGCTGGAAAAGAAGCAGTATGTAAAGCGATTCAAACGAGCTGCAGCCCAAAACTTCGAGAGATCGAAATCCTCAGAGATAAGAAAGGTGCGCCGCGCGTCAGCCTCCACTTGAAAAGCGAAAGATCAAGAGGAACACGCGAACATCATTCACATTTTCAAATTGAGCTCACCCTATCTCATTCATCATCTCACGCCATCGCTTTTGCCTTAGCGAACTCTACCGAGCAAGGGACCTTCCCCATATGATGCTGGACGGACAAGATGACGACAGATGAAGAACAGGCAGTCAAACACGAATTGGACCAAGCATTGGATATGGTTAGAGAGGAACCAACTCATATTAACTACTGGAACGCATTCAAGAGAATTCAAAGACTCAGTCTGCGGACACTTAAGATTCCCGATGATAAGAAGGTAAGAATAGCGCTTCTCAGTTCCTTCACAGTTGACCAACTAGCCGTATACATCGATATCGGGAACCGTCTCATTGGGCTTTACCCAGAAATGTATGTCGGGCCCTTCAACCAGTACCAACAAGAAATCCTTAACGAGGCCAGCACGCTTTACTCGTTTCACCCTGACGTAATTATTCTTGCGGTCACAGATGAGGATGAGAATTTCTATACAGGATTTGTGAATCTCTCCGAGGAACAGAAGGAACATCATCAAACCGAGATCATTAGCAGATTCAGTAGCTTGATCTCCGAGCTGTCTTCAAGGACGGATGCATATGTTTTGGTGAACAATTTCGTAGTTCCATCATTCAGTGTACTTGGGATACTTGACAATAAGATGGATATGGGACTTACCGATTTCTTTAGAGAACTAAACGGGAAATTGGCAAGTCTCTTCAGGGGCAGCAAACAAGTTTACGTGGTCGATCTCGACCTCGCAGCAAGCGATCATGGTAAGTCGCGGTGCATAAATTATCAAATGTACTACATGGGCCGATTTGGGTTCAGTGAGTCTTTCCTCCCATGTATTGCTGACGTTTACATGGCGTACATCAAAGCGATCAAAAACTGGACTAGAAAGTGCATAATCTTGGACCTCGACAACACACTTTGGGGCGGAGTCCTTGGTGAGGAAGGCTTTGAGGGGATCAAGCTTGGGAAGGATCCACCTGGCAACGCTTACCTTGATTTCCAAAGGCTTCTCCTAAGCTACTATAATCGTGGAATCATCCTTGCAATCAATAGCAATAACAACTTTGACGACGCCATTAGGGTCATACGTGAACATCCCTACATGGTCCTCCGCGAAAAACACTTTGCAGCTATGCGGATAAACTGGGCAAGCAAGGCTCAAAACATGATTGAACTTGCGGAGGAGATCAATGTTGGCATAGGGAGCCTCGTGTTTGTAGATGACATGCCACAGAACCGCGAGCAAATCAAGAGAATGCTACCTGAAGTGCTAGTCGTAGATTTACCGCCCTCGCCATTTCTGTATAAGAGAACTCTTGAAAAACTCAACGACTTCAATGTTCTGTCCTTGACAGAAGAGGATAGACATCGTGGCGAAATGTACTACTCCCAAAAGGGTAGAGAGGCGTTGAGAAGGTCGAAGATGTCTCTGAATGACTTCCTGATATCTCTTCAAATGAAGATCGCAATTAACCCAGCTGACAGCTTTAGCCTGCCACGAATCACACAGCTCGTGAATAAGACCAACCAGTTCAACTTGACCACGCGTCGGTACACTGACGCTGAAATTACGAAAATGGCTGAAAACGAAAAGGAATACGGAGTTCTTGGTCTAAGCCTAACTGACAGGTTTGGAGACGAGGGACTTGTTGGTGCCGCGATTATACGAAAAGCTCCAGATGCTTGGAATATAGATTCCTTCCTTATGAGCTGCCGAGTTATTGGTCGGGGAGTTGAGACAGCGTTCCTGGCAAAAATCGTGACAATTGCAAAGAACAACGGCGTTTCCAAGCTCATCGGGGAGTATGTCCCAACCGAAAAGAACCAGCAGACGAGCCACTTCTATGGCGACCATGGATTCGAGCTTTTTCAGAAGCGGGAAGATCTCTTCAGATGGCGGCTTGACCTGACCACGTCCTCAATGAAGTCACCAGAATGGGTGGAAATCAGCGATGGGTGACCTAACGAAGAGCCTGAATCAGATCGTGTCGAAGATCTTGCTTCTCGATGAAGCAGAGATCAACGATCATACTTCCCGAAAAGACGTTAAGACATGGGATTCTATGACCCATCTGCTGCTCATAACTGAACTTGAAACAGCTTTCGGGGTCATGATGAGCGACGACGACATTAAAGGAATAAGGACTGTCGGCGACATCAAGACCATTTTAAGAAAGCTTGATGCGCACATGTAATGCATTTCCAAGTATTGGCCTTCATGATGTAAGAGGACTTCGCTGCACCTCTAGAAACTCCACAACGTAGTGATCTGGGCCGTAGATGAAAGCAATCTTTCTACCCTTGAAAAGCTCCGCCGGCGCTGGCCCGGATATTACTAATGCTCCTCTTGTTCTCGCCTCTAGAAGCGCTGCCTCAATATCCTCGACCTCGAAGCACAGATGATAAAGTGACGTCCCTCTCTTCAACATATTTGAAACCGGTGAGTCGTCAGAAACTGGTTGAATCAACTCGATCTGCGGGCCTCCCACACTCGGCGCAGAGAGCAGCACAACTAAGACCTTCTGTATTGGATCCTCGACAATCTCTGTGACAGGATGAATGTTAAAGAAATCTTCGTGGTGCCGGATCCCGGTCATTATGTCATTTGTTGCAACTCCAATATGGTGCAGATTCATGCGAGCAGGCCGCCTTTACACGCCTAGACTTATGGTAATGCAACCTTATAATAGGCAGCGGGCAAGATCCAAGACACAGATTTCACACTTGAATATCAAACTCTTTCGGCGAACGGTATCAGATGCCCTGTAACGTAGTTTTCTATTTGAACTGCCACAGTCAAAACTATTATGAACACAATAGGTCCACATCATCCTGATTAGAGGCACCTAAGAACTAAGACTAACGTGAAGAATCCTTCATTATCGCATTCAAAGACAGAACGCATAAACAGGCTATTTTCTCCCACCACAGCGTCACTCGCAAGAACTCAAATTCCATCGCAGACAGCGTTCTATACGGTAGAAGCGATAGCAAGTCTCATCTCCAACTCTTGGAAAAGCCTCGCTGACCGACCAATTCATAAAGTCGGTCTGGAATCAATGCTAGGTTGGTATAGGATACCTAAAGGTAGTTGGCGTCTTAAGCGGCAACATCAAAGAATGGGTCGCAGACAATGGGGAGACGATCTGTCCTCGCTGTTGGGTCACATCCGGATGACTGTGAATTTGGCTGTTTTGGAACACTCGCCACCCGCGTCACCCAAGGTGATGAAGTATTCATACTAGTCTTAACAAGAGGAGAGAGAGGCGGTGACGCTTCCGTGAGATGTCAGGAGACGGAACAAGCGGCTGCACTCATCGGTGCGAAATTGGTAGAGGTCGCGAATTTCCCTGATGGATCGGTAGAGGACAATATAGATACTGTTGCCTGCATAGAGTCTTGGATCCAAAAGACCGGCGCGACGACAGTCTTTTCGCCTAGCACCAAGGACAGGCACCAAGACCATCGCAACACAGCCTACGCCGCGATTTCCGCAGCCCGATATGCTACAGAAGTTTATCTGTATGAGACGCCATCGACAATCCAAGAGTTCTCGCCGCAAATTTTTGTTGACATAGAACCATATCTAGATCTCAAGAAAAGGGCGTTAAGCGCACACCTTAGTCAATCAAAGAGATCATATTTCGCCGAAAGCGCCATTGAAGGGCTTTCAAGATACAGAGCCTTCCAGGCGTCAGGAGGACGAAAGGCCGGAGCAATGGAAGCCTTCGAGGTTGTGCGTATGATCATCACAGGTCAAACTCGCCAACAAGGGGAGACTATCTTAGATCGTCCTAGTCTTCTTGAAAGAGTTTCTCGCTAATTTCTGGGGCAATCGAGCCGAATCTTTCGCCAGAGAACTTGATTCCTCTTCTCCGAAGAAAATCACGCAAATCAGATAGTAGCTGATCAGATAGGCCCCTCCACTGAAGAGTACTTAGATTCAGAAACGAGTGATTCTTCGAAAGACCAGCCCAATCTTCGAAACTCAGAACTATCGTCCTGTCTTCTGAAGGGAATGCTCCTCGGACAACACTCTGAAAGTATACTATGTTTGAAGTCCCCCCTCTTTTTTCCAACCGAAGAGTTAGACCACCACTGTATTCCGAGATGGAAGTTTTGAATCCCTTGTCGTGAAGTAGATCCGCATATTCTACAACAAGGCTTTTCATAATTTCATCAGCGTCTTTTGCTAGTATTTTTCGAGGGAAATCGGGAGGACCTTCGACAACCCGAGCTGGGACACCTCCCACAATGCATTTCGAGGGGACATCCCGAGTCACGACTGCTCCTGCTGCAATCACCGAGCCGTCTCCGACTTTCACGCCCGGGAGAATGCTGCATCGAAAACCTAACCACACCTTGTCGCCAATCGTGACGGGAGCGAACACAGCAGGGTATCCCTCCAACACGGAGTTCCAAAACCCATGCGTGTAGATGCTCGCATCCGGGCTGAAACCTACATCGTTGCCTATCGTCACGGGTTCTGCGACATTGATCAAATTGTTATGCATCACGCATCTGTTTCCTATCCGGATTCTCGCCTGCGGCCCTAAGGAGCCACCGCCACCGATTGTCAACGGAATTGGATTATCATCTGAATAGAACTCATCTCCGATCACTATCTGTCGTGCATGCAAGTTTGCACGAGCGCCTATCACTCCTAGACTTCCGATTCTAAATTCCTCATAAGCAATTATGTGAGACCCAGAGCGTATTTCAGTACGATCCCCGATTGTGATTTGGCTTCCACGCAGCTCAATGTTGTCCCCTATTGTGACGTCTTTTCCGATGCTGACCTTCAAACCCCTGATAATGGCTCGCTTTCCTATGCTAGAACGATCTCCAATGGAGAGCTCATTGGCACTGATTCTTGAACGAAGGCTCATGTGTACTCCCCCTCCTATTTTTGCCCCTGCGTGACGCAAAGCTCGCGTTTTTAGACCAGAAGGGAGACGACTGTGTGCTTGAATCAACATGAGATTTGCCTCGCTTTCAATCTAGATTACCATACGTTCAGTGCTCTCTTTGATTTCTCTGAAATAAAGCAAAACTTCGTTTCCGACTAGAGTGATCGCTTCATTTCTGTTTTTCCCTCTTATTGTGAGGTCTGGGTAAGTGCTTCCAGCGCGATGCATAAAGCGTTCTATCTGTTCGACGCAATCTTCGCGCTTTCCCCATATGACGGCCTCTAAACCCAAGTCTTCAGGAACATTCTTCGACATTTCTTGAATAACCTGACCAGAATCAAGTCGCTCCATTCAGTTTGAAAATGTTAGATTACCGGGATGCTTAAACTTCGGCCGAGGAATACGCAATACATCAGCAAGAGAACCATCAAATTCCTTTGCATAAGGAGTTAGATTTATCCTGGATGACCGCGATATTGATCTGGATACATGCTGTTCCTAGTTTCTTAGCGAGAGTGAGCATGTAGAAGTCTTCGCCTCTAAAATTGTAGCGGAGACTCAGGAATCTAGGAGCGAGGAAAATCAAGGCGCGGAAAATGAAGTATTGGATTCTCAAACCTATGCGAGACCAGATGAGGTAATTGAGGTTTCAACAGCCCCAACATGGCGAAGGACTACGCAGAACGCGCCCAACGGCTTCTCAAAGGAGCCGAAGATGCGTTAAGAAATGGAAAGAACGCGATTTGCGTGAGACGCTCACAAGAGGCCCTGGAATTATCTGCAAAAACGGTTTTGAGGCGGCTAGCTATAGAATACCAGAAAACCTATGGACGTACCAGCTGATCAAGGTTGACGGAGCCCCCGCATGCACCCGCAGCTGCAGCTTTCCCAACCTATTGATGGGAAAGGTTAGGGCAACGTGATTGATCAGTTCAAAGTCAGCTAAGTTTCGGTCGACAAAATATTGAGTTCCTTTTGTTCCGTTGCCGCAATCAATACGTTCGATTCCAGAATTGTGGGCCCACTTGATCATATTCCAAAGTAGGATATGATTCGGATGCATCCTCCATGTACTTTGCATGGAACCCATATTCCACAAGTAAGCCTTATTGTTCTGGAAGAAAACGATGGCCCCTCCTATGATTCTGTCTTCATGGCACGTGACGAATAGTTTGGCTTTTCCACGGCACACAAATAGTCGACGAATCGCTTCCCAGAACGACAACTCAGTTAAGTGTCCTGCCGTGGGTTGACTGGCTTCCGGATACTTGACAACAAAATACTCATTGAGATCACGCTGGTCAGATGACTCCCGAACCTCCAACCCTACTCTCTCGGCCTTTCTCACACACGTTCTCAACCCGCCATGAGGATAGTTCTTCCATGCGACCTCCGGGTTTACAGCGGTGTGCAGCAGAATACTGGGTTGTTTGTTGCTACGTCTGACTTCGAAGCCGTAATGACGGGCAGTTTCAGCGAAAGCCCAGTTTCCAGGGATGCTTAGATACCACGACCACGCACGATATCGTTGCTTCGCAACTTCTGTAATGTCAGATATCAGATCCCGAGGTATAGTCATCTCTAGACCATTCTTAATCGCCGGTGCTGTGGCAAAGTAATGTGCGTGAAGGAAGAGCGGGTTGAGCATCGTACCACCTAAAAGTGGCACAACCGAGCTGGGCCAAATGGCAATTAGCTCATCATTTCGCCAAATCCCCCAGTAAACCGAAGTCTCATCAGGGAAACTCAGTCGCAGAACTTGCGCCCACTCAAAACTGTGAAAGGGAGTAGCGCCTTGGCCTACTAATGAAAGATCCTCCCATTGATCTAGATCACTTGGTGTGAGATTTCCGAACCTGAACCCCAACGGCAACTTCATCTCGGAAAGTATTATCTGGATAGAGCGGGTTCATGAATTTTAAGTTCACAATTTTCGTGCCGTGCAGTGACGGGTTAGGTTTTTGGGGTAACGTCAAGTTAGCGGTTTGTTTGAAAGCGATCAACCGAAGACTTGACGTTATCCACTTTGAACGTGCTGGCTGCACATAACAAACGTCTTGTGATCGCTGAACACGCACGATCTCATCCTAACGGCTGAACACTTGCGAATATCGTCGGCACCCTCAATTGATTAGTGTCCGGCCGTTTCCGGCGGTGTAGATCCCACATATACGTCATGGTAAATATCCATCAATTTTGTTGTGAGAGACGCATAGTCGAAGCGCTTGGCAAACTCCCTTCCTCTCATTCCCATATCTCTTCTAAGTTGTTTATCTTCGAGCAGCAGTCGCAGTTTCGCGGCGAGTTCATCGGAGTCGCCATAAGTGATTAAGAACCCTGTCTGCGTGTCTTTGAGAGCGTAGGGTGTCCCACCAGTTCTTGTAGCGATTACTGGCTTGCCTGCTGCCTGTGCTTCCAGCAAGACTAAACCAAAACCTTCGTAACTGGAAGGCAAAACAAGAATGTCGCAAGCCTTAACCGCGTCGATCCGCTCAGACTCTCCAAGTCTGCCCGTGAGCAAAACTGTCTGTTGTATACCCGCTCTCTGTATCAGCCGCTTCACCTGCTCTTTCATGCCGAAATCTTCCCCTGCGATCACGACCTTAAACGAAAGTCCCTCGCGGATCAATCTCGTTGCAGAGTCGATTAGGAAGGGCAACCCTTTGTTGTTATCTAGTCTACCCAAGAACAGTATGACCCTCTCGTTCTCCTCAATGAAATATTTCCTTCTGAACCCACTTCCTCCTTTCCCTTGGTACGCGTTCCATTGGATCCCGTTCGGTAGGAGCGAGATCTTGGAAATGTTCACGCCCAACCCTGTCACTCCTTCCACATCATGCGGGGTGATGGCGATTACTCGGTCGCATGTGTTCAGAATGAACCTAACATGGGAGTTCTTTGCAGTCTTGTAGATCCCTTCAAAAATGAGCGGCACTTTTGCGTAATCAAAAGGATGATGGGTGTGAACGATGACCTTACTGTGCGTAATTCCTATGCGTTTGAGCAGGGCACAGGCAAACGTGTCAAAATAGTTGTAAGAATGACAATGGATGATGTCGTAAGATGTGGTCGACAGATGATGGGTCAGGCCTCTCACGTATGGATCATAGATATGGAATCTAAGCCCGGTCTGATAGCTTGGAAAACGGACAACGCTGAACTCATCCATCACTTCACGTCTTGGAAGCCGTTTCAATGTCTCGTGAGGAACAGTGGTCAGCACCGTGACATTATGTCCCCGGCGCGCCAATTCTCTTGATGTGTCATACACTACTTGTCCAACGCCAGAGATGACCGGACGGAAGTTGAGTGTGACTTGTGCTACATTCAATTTCGTGGCGTGACCACCTTCTTCCGAACCTAGGGCGTGCTGGAAGTGAAGAAAGGACATTACTACCCTGAAAAGCCTTCGCGACGGTACTGAGCTTGTAAACGAAAAACCGGTACGAAGCGTGAGGAACATTTCATGTGACATTATGCTCTTGGATATGACGGTAGGCTGAGGTGCCTGGCCAGGGTAAGAATGGCAGTCTAGTGTTGCGAATTGGTTTCGGTAAACATTTCAGCCGCCTACTTCTACATGATCTCTTGGTAGACATCTATTACCTTCTTCGTGACATCATCCCAGTCTAAGAGATGAGGAGCCGTCGCTTTCTTGCCAATTACTTCATTTATGAGAGCGATTAGCTTGTCAAGATCTATCGGATAATCAATCCCGAAACAATTCTTGTCATCAATCCATTCGGTCAGGGCTGACTTGGCCGCGACGAGACAGACCGTTTCGGACGCCAAGGCTTCGGCAACCGTAATACCGTATGCCTCACGGTCCGACAGCAGGACAAAAAGGTCTGCTTCTGAATACTTACGCAGGAGTTCTTCCCTTGACAGGTCCTGGTAGAACCGCACTCTGTCTCCAAGCCCTAGCGTCGCTGTAAGTTTCAATAGCGCGGCCTTGTACGGCCCTTTTCCGACGATCTCCAGCCGAATTCGCCTGTCCAGCTTGGGAAGGGCGCTCACAACGTAATGGACTCCCTTGTACTTCTCCAGTCTGCCAACGTACAGGATGACCTTGTTGTTGTTATCCCTCTTCTTCTCTAAGGCATCAAATTCCTTCGTGTCTACCCCATTTGGAATGACGACTATCTTCCTTTCGTCTAAATGGAATCTCCTCGTTGCTAGAGCCTTTTCGTAGTTGGACACGAAAATGACGCGGTCAGCTTTCTCGAAAATGTTGGCCCCGAGATACTTGTATGGTATGTGAAGCAGGTTTCTAATTGAGGTGTGTGCTCCGCCATGGTAGTGAGATGTGAAAACCAGTCTGTTAGCTCGTTTGGTCTCCGCTGCGTATAGGGCTGGAAAGGCAGAATAGCCATGAGCATGCACGATGTGATAATCACCAGATTTCCTTGCCAACCATTTCTTGAGCGCAGGAGAGAAAAAGTAGGCCTCATTAGGGGCCCAGGATCTGAAGCGCCTAACCTCGACGCCGTCTATTATCTCTTCTCGAGGCAACTTTCCCGATGGGTCTGTCGTCAGGACATCGACTTTGAAGCCTCGCTTTGTTAGCCTCTCGCTTATTTCCTTCACATTAGTCTCAACCCCACCTATGTGAGGGTAATAAACCGGGGTCACTTGCGCTATTCTCATCTGCAGTAACTTCGGAACCTCACGCACGTTTGCTTCCTCACTGCGTCACACTCATGTGTAAGGCCGGCCACTGGTTCGCAAAATTATTCCCGACTCATCGTCCATTTATACTCTCGCCCATAGATTATCAAGTGTATCCAACCGATTATTAGGGCCAGTTGAGATTCCAAGAAACCTGCCAACAAGCTGGGTCTTTGGGTGAGATAAATCAAGGCAGCTGTTGCAATAACAACAGTACCGAAGAGACCTCCAAGGAAGCTCAAGTTGAGGAGGTACGCAATGCCCAGCGAACTTATCATCGCAATCACAAGCCAAGGGTTCACAACTAGCATTGCGAAGGTTATTGGAAAGAATACCATACCAAATAATCCAAATTCCTTTCTGAAGAGGATGTCCCGATTCTGGATTGCAACAATTATGTGACCCTGCGCTCTGCGCTGCTTCTGAAGAAGTCTCTTGACCACTCCTCTCGGCGTGCTCTCAAAGAATATGGCTTTCTGTTCGAAAAGCGTCGCAAATCCTTTTCTTCGCGTTTTTATTGCCATCTCCGCATCGTCTGCAACGCTTTTCTCAGATATCTTCTCAATCAGCGATTTGCGGAACGCGCAAAATGGATCGAATTGAAACACTGCTCCGAATTTGGATTCAATGGTTCTCTTACGATCTAATGCTTTTCTATACCCACCCTCAACCTTGGAATCGTTCGACAGCAACTGCTTCCCTGACACCGCACCAACTCTAGGATCCGCAAAGGTCGAAACAATTGTTCTTATTGCGTCTCTTTCGAGCATTATGTCGCAATCTGACTTGATCACAATATCACCAGTTGCAGACTGATATCCCAAGTTTAGTGCATGCGCAAGACCCATTCTCGTAAGTTCCTCAATCAGAACCAAATCGATACGTGGGTGCTGGAATGCCCATTGCCTGACTAGCTGCCTGGTCGAGTCAAGAGAAGAATCCACGACGATGACATTCATTCTTTGATGCGGATAGTTCTGTCTTGTAAGATCGTCAAGCTTCTGAATTATCCTCTTCTCTTCGTTATAGGTTGCCACTACGATCGAAACTACTGGTTCATAAGTTCGGCATTGTTGATATTCAAATCTCTTCGAGTCGCAAAAGCGACTCACGGCGAAGATTGCAATGAAGGGAACAAAGTATAGGAAAACTGAAAACAGAAATAGCCAAAGTAGGACGTTTGAAATGTAGCTGAGTCCCTCAATCTCTAGCAAAAGCTGATTTCACAACACTCGTGTCTTCTGAGATACATATAGCAGTTCAAGCCACCAAATGGTAGCCAGTTTTCTTGGCTCTGTTACCGTGTAATGAGCCTATAAGTAGGAGGAACACGGGTGACGGACATTTCAGAATTATGCAAGCCACTTTTAAGCGAAGATGTGACAGTTAGGTCTTCGTTATTGAGCTCCGGGTGTTTCTCGAAAGATATGATAGAACGTGACCCCATGGTTGAGTTCAATAGGCCTTTTACAATGTATGTTCTTACTACTCGGACAAGTATGGCACTCTTCGACGAGCTGCTAGAGTTGAGATAAGTGAGATCGATTACGGTGAGTGGGTTAATTGAACAGTACAGGAACTCAGTAATTTATCGAAGGGCGGATCTCACTGACTTGGCGTCCGAAGCACATAATGCATCCTTGGGCGGATGGATGGCTTATTCGTCTTATCGGCTGATCGGTCGGTTAGGGCTATAGCGAGGTTCGGTAAGGTCGTGCGGATAGTCCCTATCACAATCTGCTTATTGGCAATTTTCCTTTCGCTGTCTGCTGCATCGTTAACAGTAGTTAGTCGCGTCAGTGCAATTCCTAGCGCAGCGATCGTGGTGATCACTCACGGTTTTGCGCAGAATGTTACTTACACTCAACAGGGACACTTCATCGCAATTAACACTACATCAAGTTTCACTCAAGACTACCCGTTGATATACGCATATTTCACAGCCGAGTTTGCCAGTGTGAATGTCACTTGGGCATGGTACGATCCAACTGGGCAGTTGTTTCTTAATCGGACTCAGGACCTACAGTGCCCCTTTACACCTTGCTCTTTTGTTTACTATTTTCCCTTGCGGAACACGGCTGCTGCAACCAAGTATGGACTCTGGACAATGACCTTGCAAGCCGGAGGTGTCGATCTCTACTCAGACCACTTTTCAGTCATTCCAGTTATCACACAGAATGTTTTTTGGGACTTCGAGATTACCCAGGCCCTGCCTCCCCGTGCGCATGGGAGTGTAACGGTTACAATTCATCCTAGCAATAAGACTTGGAGTTCCTACTATGTAGATCTGCCATTCGCAACGAACATTACCGCCTACGAATTCGCTTCGCATCACGCGCTTGGCGTGACATCTGATAAAACTGGCCGGGTCGTAGTTAATTTCGGTGCTGCTCGATCAGATGGGTATAAGTTCGTGGTGAGTTTCGACCTAGCATCTGATTTATGGCAGGTGAGCGGAGGAGTTTTTCTCTTTTATTGGTACGAATCAGGATGGGCGACGTATAACGACGGATACCATTCTATTCCTGGATCATTTAACGTATCACTCCCAACAAATGCAACGTTCTTGGATATAGTAGGCATAAACTCGATAACGTTCAACACCCACGTGAATGAAAGCAGTTCGAGATCTGTGGTTGGCCTTGAGCAAACTCTGCCCGCAGGCCAACAACTTGGTTGGGTTATGCTTTACCGTGATACTTCGTATGGTATTTCGCAACCGACCTCTACAGCTCCTTCTCCAACCGCGGCAGCGTTGAATACAGTCTTAGCCAAGCCAGTTCCTTTCCTGCCCCTGACCTTCGGAAGCCTGAGTTTATGGACGGCGGTCATGTCCGTCTTCCTGCTGGTGGGCTCAGAGCTTTTGGCACCCGCTTACGGTAAGATGGGGGTACTGATTGACCGGAGGCGATTGCGTATTGCGGCCCTGACCCTAACAACCGTATTCATAGTGGTGACTGCGTACGAAATAACCCTCTTGCAGTCTATGCTTCCGCCGGTTGGGCGTTGACCCGTGCGGAACTTTGTCGGGAGTCGATGCCTCCTATTCAATTCACTTGCTGTCAGCAACATTCTAAAAAATGGACACACGGACGGCGGAATCGTATGGTCAGTAACGCGTTACGACGAGACAGCCACAAAACGTCTAACTGTCAACCATGCTCGCATCCGTCTCTTACAGAGGCTAATTTACTAGACGCAGAGGATGGTGACCTACGCGGAGTGTCGTTGTTTGTTTGTAACAATTTGCGTTATACACGCCTTAATCCAGCGGTCGAGGAGACAGGCTTGGTGGTAAAATGAGGAGACTGATCTACGTCACCCTGGTGCTGTTCGTAATTGTAATCACCCAAGGACAAACCCTCGTGGGCACTTACGCTGCAACCATGAATTCCAAGGGCGTCATGTACGCGTCCGACTTCACAGTTGACGGAGAGGCAGGTGCTCCGTCTTTCGCGGCTCTAAAAGCAGCCCATTTTAGTATGGTCGGAACGATCGCGTACTCAACCTTCCAGGCGTCAGATTGGGCCAATTTGAATGCTTGGATTCGGTCAGCCAAGTCTGCTGGGTTCACAACATTCGTCATACTCAATGGAGATGGTAAGACTTTCTCCTCTGCCATATGTATGGCTGAGAAAGTCGCCGCAATGAAGGTTGACATAATCATACTCGACGAAATGATCGCGACGTACGGGATAAGCGAACAGCAATTGTGGGCGGGCATTAACGCAATTATGAAGGTGAATCGGGCGGAACGCTTCATCATGGACGAGTATATTCCCGCTGACATACAGGAAGCATATGAATGGACAGCCCCCTACCCAGGGATTAGAGTTGCCACAGATAACTACTCCACTCAAAGTGTAATTGACTTGGGCATATCCCTCGCGTCGAAATACGGGAAGAGAGCGATGGCATGGATTGATTTTGTGCAGGCCGGTGCTGCAACTTCATGTTATACTAACTTGAACGCTTGGCTTGCGTACGTTAGAGGAAAACCTGTTGATGTACTTTTCTACTATGTGAATGCAGATGGAGGATGGAAAACCAACTGGCCGACAGTAGTTAATTTCTGAATTTTTCATCTCGCCGGCCTAAGGTTGATTTGGGCACCGGAGCGATGATGACCGTCCCCGGCCTCCCGCCGTCTCGGTGGGAACTCCTAGCACATGATCGAGTATTTTCTTCCTGTCAGGTCTTAAGCCATGGTGAGGCTTGAGGTGGTTTGGTATTGGAAACGGTACATTAGGAATCGGATCGGCAGCTAATGATCAGGTTGTTCGCACTGAAAAGTAATTGCTCATCTAATTGAGTAAATGGAAAGGGCGGTTTTCCAAACAAGATCGGCCCGATCCATACAAGCATAATATAGCCAGAGTTCATCATCTCTCATCACCGGACAAGGTGTGTCGAATGCGATCTCGCTTCTTGTATTCGAGATAATGTGGTTCTTTTCCTGTGGCCCGTTGATCAGAATGCCTTGGTAGGTAGGATTCTGAAAAAAAGGTCCGAAATCTTCAATCAATCCCACGTATTGCTTGAAGGGTTTGCCACTAGAGTACAGCGAGGTTGCCGGAAAGAGGTAGTGTCTTTCAGCCGATTTTATGTACCCTGGACAGAAGAGAGATTCGTTCCATGCGCCACGTTTCCCGTTCAAATGAACTAGAGGGTTATGATCCCATCTCTCGCATCGCACTTTTCCAGAATCTGAGATCTCAATTTTGAGAACTCCTAAGCGTCTTACCAACCGCCTTCCGTAGAAGACCCTCGAAATCTTGCCGCACGTAGCATTACTGTAGTAGATCAAATGATCTTCATCGGTCAAGTTCACAACTGACGGCCCAAGATCTATGCTGTCACCCTCCCAAGGGTCGCGTGGTGTGATTAGTTGTCCAAGAACCTTCCATGGACCTAGGGGCTCATCGGCGGAGGCCAGTGCGAGGCTTCTGGGCTGAATCAATCCATTGCTATATGCGAAGGCCATCCAGTATTTTCCGTGAGCCTCGAAGACCGTTGGTGTTATACACTGTCCGTAGACTGAAATGAGGGGTTTTCCGTCATATTTGACGAAATTTGTTCCGTTCGTGCTCTTTGCTACTCCAATGCTCGCTTTTCTCCAACTCGTACTAGTGCAACCACTATAATACAAGTAGTAATCTTCCCCTACCGGATCTTGGAAAATGCATCCCCATGCGGATCCCGCAGCATCGAAGCAACCAGTGGAAGGTTCGAGAACGACGCCTACGTGCTTTCTAAGTCTGAGATTCATGGACTGATGCATCATGCGAGGTTTACCACTCGTACCCTTCTGTCCAAAGACCGTTTATGTACCAATCTTGCAAGTCAGAGATATTTACTTCACAGGATATGTTTTTGAGCACAAAGCTGAATTGTAGAATACTTAGTCTCAGGAAACCAATTCTCTTGATCAAAGCGAGAGTTAATGACGTGAGAGGGTTAGAAGGATTTCCCATAAACAGCACAAATCTTGCTCGTTGTTTTCTAAGGTCGTGAATGACGCGCTTCAGTAGAATTGCACCGTTGATTCTGTCTTCGCATGTAAAGTCAGTAATGTGAGCGATCTCATCTTTGATGTTCAGATAGCAGTAGGCTTTGAGCATTCCTCGTTCGTACAAGAAGTAAGTCGTGTACTGAAGGCTCGGGTTATTGACTAATCGCCAAGTGAGATAACTTGAATCCTGCTCAACGTGGATTAAACGGTCATGTTTCAGCCTCAACCGGTCATAAAGCTGCTTCAGATCATTCTCCGTTCTTGCGTCATTCTCGATTACAACATCCTTTCCTTCTCGAATGTTCGATGAGTTAAGTGCGCCACTGAATGTGTAACGACATAAGAGCGAATAAATATAAGACGACCAGACTAGCGCCGTCGCGAATCTAGTTCTCACCTTGGTCTGTATCACTTCTGGCAATGCACCGCCCCTTAGAGTGAGTGCATAAGTCTGTATCACGTCTTCATAGACTGCAAAGTGAAATTTGTCTCTCAACACTTTGCTGACCAGTTTATTTCTCGTAAGTCCCCAGACACAACACATCCCTCTTTCACCACACATGGTCACGGCTCGGTCATACATTTTCTGAAAGAGGTCTCTCCCACGGTAGCTTCTGTCCACGAAGGCGTTTTCGCTCTTACCAGTCAGACCTTTCTTGCCTCGAATGTTAAGCGGGATTGGGATCATGCCTTGGGTTCCAATAATACGCCCCTCGGCTTCAGCAATGAGAAAAACGGAACACTCGGGATGATTGGCTTTGTATTCCCAGAGCCAGTCCTTAGGCGACCTAGAGACGTGGAACGTCTCATTGTGAAGGGAGAATGCTTTTTCGGTGTCGGACTCAGCCACTTCCCTGATCTTGACGTCGGTTTTCATGTTGAAGAGTGCTCAAGACATCGTCATCCAACAACATCGATAAGAGCCTTTCACAGAACCGCACACTCAACATTGGATGATAAATCTTCGCGGGGGCCGTAGCGAATGAAGTTTTCGGCAAGTCCGCCCGACGTCGTGGATTCCTCGCGGGTGCGAGAACGTTAGGTTGCCACTCGTCAGGCCAGTGGAATAAGAACCATCGAGCACAACGATTAAACGAGTACCTTCTCGCGGCGCGAAAACGATCTCCCTCGAACCATTAAGGGATTAAGCCCTTACAAATCCGTAAGTCTCGGACCGTAGATCGCTGGATTTCACTACTCTACCTAGTTAACAAAACAATTCACTTTCATGTTCTACAAAGGGACCGCGAATTTGCGGATCTTCGAGAAGCCACATTACGGACGCAGATTTGAGGAATGCAAGCAATATGTCAAGGTGGACATGTGCGTCTACACTAACGGCCTATAAGCATCCAAAACTGGTCACGTTTTGTGGACAGTATGTCCATAAATCCTATAGCGTAAATCGTGAAGGTTGAGGTGAAGAAAATTGCTTGAAACGGACGCTCCAAGAAGTAGTCAGCCAAGAGACCGTGTAATCTCGAGGTTACTTTCGTCAAGGTCAGTTAGGAAGGACGACGTTACTGTAGTAGTGCCCGTTCTGAATGAGGAAGGGGCGATAGGGATGGTGTTGGATGAATTGTTGAGTTACGGATATCGGCACATTTTGGTCGTCGACGGATATTCAAAGGATAAGACTGTTCAGATAGCGGAAAGCAAAGGCGTGAATGTCGTTCAACAGCACGGCATGGGTAAGACGGGGGCGATCCAGACTGCAATAGGTCTCGTCCCAACCCCCTACATGCTAGTAATGGATGGGGATTTTACTTACGCCGCCGCGGACATCGAAAAATTTCTTGACCACGCCCATAACTACGACCAGATAGTTGGGGTCCGTAGCAGAGAGAACATCAATCGCCTTCACAGAATAGGGAACGGGGTTATTTCGAAATGTTTCAATCTGATGTTTGACACTTCACTGTCCGACGTTTGCTCCGGCATGTATTTGTTAAGAACCGAGCCCGCAAAAGAACTCGACTTGCATAGCGGCGGTTTTAACGCTGACGTGGAAATCATTGCGCAAACAGCGGTGCGTGGGGAGATTACAGAGGTACCGATAGAATACCGCGCTAGGGTGGGGAAACCGAAGCTATCAACCTGGAAGAACGGTACTCAAATCATCTACTCAGTCCTGATCTGGACTAGGGTCTATAACCCGGTCTTCATTTTTTCGGTGATCGCTACCCTCGCATTCATACCCGGTCTGGCACTATTAGTTTGGACGGGTTTGTCATGGTTGCTGCAAGGTACCTTCCATAGTGGTTGGGCTCTGTTTGCAGCGATTCTGTTACTCGGCTCCGGCGAAGCCCTCACCGTTGGATCAATCTCACTTCTAATCAAACGTTCGGAAGCGAGAATCACAAAACGACTTAAGCAGGCCGGGGCCTCGCGTTACTAAGCTAAAGAATCCCACGGTAGAAGTATTGATCTCATCCTGAAAGGTTACCACAAGGATGTTTGCGCTCTGCCGTTCTGGGCTCTCGAGATTAATGGCGGGGAGTCCTGTCTTCCAAGTCGTTCGGTGAAGGGAAAGTACGAGAGTTAGGTTGAGGGGGTAGCGGCTGGTTTGGCTTGGTGTCGTCCAGATCTTAGACTCAGTCTCGGTTTCCACATGATTAAGGCGGTGGCTACGATGAAGGAGGAGATGAATGCTGCCTCTCCAAAGTAATCCAATCGGATTGGCAACCAAGTCGCGAGTGCCCGGTAGATTGAGTTTGGATAGAAAAGTTGCATGGCTACGGCATAAATACAAACCACGAACACGTATCCCCGCGCGACCAATAGGAACCCTCTAAAGGCAGAACGCTTTGGCTCAGACCGTTGGGCACGGCATTCCACTACCGTGTCGGGTTCCATTTTGGGCTCGAGTATAGTTTGGCTTTGAGCCGCATTCTCAACGCCACCGAGAAACGATTTGGCCTCCTCCGTAGTGTATCCAATCGCCTTCAGTGTATCGTATCGTCTGTAAAGCTCATCCGCCGCGGCTTCGGTTACCATCAAACTCGCCACTAACACAAATGTCGAGCAATCATTTTTGTTAACTGTCACTGATCAATCAGCTTAAGGGTTACAGGTCTATGACGGTACATGATCGCTGTAACATATCAGAAAGAAAATTTGAGCAGGGCCATGTTAAAGAAGTTCTTGCGTCACCGACCCAGGACCGTTGAGGTGCGCTTTTCGAGGCGACCTTCTTTCGGATCCAACGGCTTGATTCATCGATGCGACTCATAAGATGAAAATTTTCGTTGAAGAAAGGCCTCCAAAATTAAGATACGTGCCATGGAGGTTTTGAAAATGCCCCTCATCCATTTCCGCTCCCGTACACTACTCAGTAGCAGAGGCGGAAGTGTACTATAGGTATTTGAATAGGATGAGGTGCCACAAATCGACGGAATCACGAACATATGAGAAACAGGTGCGCCTAAAATGCGCCCATGTGCACATTTTCGAGTCGCGAAAAGAAATTCTCCAAGCCCTTTGACAGGTAGACGATCGCGGGACCGAACAGCTGCGCCACATACTCAACCTTCGCGTCAAGTAGGTCCGAAAGCTTTTTCATATTTCCTTGGCAGCTCGCTCCATGAAACAGTTAGGCGATGGATTAGGTGAGCGCGAAAGCCGCGTTTTTAGACCGCGACGGGATCGTCAATGAACTAGTCTACTTCCTAGAGCATGGAATCGTTGATAGCCCATTCATCCCTGGACAGGTACGGTTGACACCTTTCGCTATCCAAGCGGTCAACCGTTTCCACGAAATGGGATTCAAGGTTATTGTGGTCTCGAATCAGCCCGGAATGGCGAAGGGGCACTTCGATGAAATCACCTTTGATGCGATTAGTAGCAAGATGCGCGACTTACTTCGAAGAGGCAACGCAACCTTAGACGGTGAGTACTACTGCTTTCATCACCCAAACGGAACTCGAAAGGAGTATACTCGCGAGTGCGACTGCAGGAAACCTAAACCTGGCTTGATACTCAAAGCTGCAAAGGATCATGATATTTCATTGGCCGACTCCTTCATGCTGGGTGATGGACTAGTAGATGTGAAAGCTGGACATGACGCTGGTTGTGTAACAATTTTAGTTGCGTCCGCTAACGATTTTTTGCTGAGACTATTAAGCGAACAAGATGCACAACCGGACTACTTAGCGAGAACTGTGAAAGAGGCCGTAGGAATCGTAGAGAAACTTGGTCAGCCTACTACTACGAGATAGAAACATAGGCGCGAAGTGAGAACGATAGGAACGTTGTGGGCGACTAGATGCAAGCAGTAATTCTGGCAGGGGGTGAAGGAACTCGTCTCCGGCCTCTTACAACTAACCTTCCCAAGTCGATGATTCCTATAGAAGGCAAACCATTCCTTGACTATGAAATTAGGCTGTTGAAACGGGCACACGTCAGTGACCTAGTAATTTGCGTCGGATATCGGGGCGAGATTATTCGAAGTCACTTTGGGGATGGTGGATCGTTCGGAGTGAAGATCAGGTACAGTGACGATGGCGACATGCTTCTTGGAACCGCAGGAAGCCTCAAGAACGCGCAAGCCTTGCTTGCGGACGAGTTCTTCATAACCTTTGGAGATTCTTACCCCATCCTCGATTATGATGCGGCTTGGAACCGTTTCCTATCGACGGGAAAGATCGCCATGATGGTGGTCCTAGAGAATGCGAACAAGTACGGTAGAAGCAACACAGTTGTACAAAATGGCCAGGTGACTTTCTATTCAAAGAAGGAAACTGTCCCGGGAATGGAGTACATAGAATTCGGCGTCACGTTCATGAAAAAACGAGCGCTCAAGATGTTAACTGGCGACTATCCGATCGACTTAGAGATACTCTACCGGAAGATTATCTCCAACAACCAAATGGCTGCGTTGGAGGTAAAGCAAAGAATCTATGATATCGGATCACCTGAAGGGCTACGCGACTTTAGCGAATTGGTCGGATCCGGCCAGACCGACTCATAAGCCGCTCCTCCCCTACCGTGCGGTTTGCGCGGTTTGGGTCTCCATAGGCTTCTTTGTGAGAGCCAGAAAATCTTGCCAAGCTTTATCGAATTCGCGGATTGTCTCCTCAGATTTGGGATGGAACGGTAACTGCGCCATGATCTTGTAGGGAATCGTTAGAACGTGCGCTCCAGCTAAGGCCGCCTCAAGCACATCTTTAGGTTGACGGATGCTGCCTGCGATGATCTTTGCTTTGAGGCCGTCTGCATCCAATAATGTTCGAGTTTGCTTTATGGCAAGAACGGGATCTTCTCCTGCGTCTCTAATCCTGTTGAAGAAGAGGCTAACGTAATTCGCTCCTGCTTTCGCGGCTAGGATGGCCTGTAGAGGGGCCATCATTACTGTTGCATTGATGGTGATTCCCTCATGGGACAACTCATTGATGGCTTCAAGTCCTGTTCCATCGCCCTTCATGGCAACCTTAACGACTACGTGTCTTGGATCCCAACTGTAATACTCGCGAGCTTCTCGTACCATGTCACGTAGAGTATTGGTTGTCAATTCTAGACTCACGGGAGCCTTAACCAGAGAGAGCAACTCCAGCGCTCGTTGCTTGAAGTCGACCCCGCCTTCTTGAAGGAATATCTTCTGATTCGTGGTTAGCCCACTCAAGATTCCCCATGGCAGAACCTTCTTCACTTCTTCTGTACTTGCCGTGTCTAGAAAGAGCTCCATCGATTTTCACTTTGAATGGAGGCAACATGAGATATAATGATTATGAACACGCGACTCTGCAAATGTGTATAAACGGCCGCAATCAAAAATAGGCTGGGCGTGTCCACTTTGCATAGTGATGATACAGGAATCAGCGAATCATTTCTCGATGGCATTAAAACTGCTTGCGACAAGGTTTCAAGAGAAGCACTTGAAGCAGCAGTGGGCCTCCTATTCGCGGCTTGGCAAAAGAAAAAAACTGTTTTCATTATTGGCAATGGAGGGTCAGCTTCGACAGCAACTCATCTTGCATCTGACCTAGCCAAGAATGTCACTGGGGATCGGCCGGGGCTACGGGCAATGTCGCTCGGCGATAATATTCCGCTTGTTAGTGCGCTTACTAATGATAACGGTTTTGAGAACCTCTACACCGAGCAGCTGAAGGTCTGGTTGGAGAAAGACGATGTTCTCATCGCGCTGAGTGTTCATGGAGGTAGTGGCAGCGACAAGGCTGGTGCGTGGTCGCAAAACTTAGTCAAAGCAATAGTTTTCGCTAAATCGCGGGGCGCGAAGACCATCGGAATCACTGGCTTCGACGGAGGGGTAATGAAGGGTCTGGTCGATGTTTGGATAAATACGCCCTCAGAAGAGACTTTTGAGGTGGAGCCGTTGCACGTAATAATTCATCATCTACTGTGCGAGATGTTGAAGAGAGAAATTGCAGCGTCATAATCCAATAGTACCATAACCCGAAATCGTATCCTATCAGCGGGGCTTCAACCAGGAACGTCTACTGGTATTGTTTTATTACATGTGCTCGTCATAGGGAGGTCGATGTCGTAGATTGAAGCGCATCACAATGTTTTTCGATTGCGACGATAAGGAAGCGGAGACACTCGCGAAGAGAGTACCTGCGTACCTCGTTTCCTTAGGGGTTATTGACGTCAAGATTGTCGATATTGAAAGGCTTCATCTCGAAGGTTCAAACGACTAGGATGCTCGGACCATGCTGGCTACAAGAGCACCGCTAAGAATCACCTTAGGAGGTGGCGGGACCGACATTCCCTCGTATTATTCAATCTTCGGCGGATTCTTCATTTCGGCTGCAATCGACAAATACGTTTACATCGTCGCGCACGATCGGTTCGATCCCGGGATCCGTCTCAGTTATTCCAAAACTGAGATCGTTGAGAGACACCAGCAGTTAGAACACCCAATCGCACGCGAAGCGTTGGGGATGCTTGGACCTTTCAACAGTCTTGAGTTAGTCTCGATAGCTGACCTGCCAGCGCGAACCGGGCTTGGGAGTTCCGGAGCATTCACAGTCGCACTTCTAGACGTACTGCATAATTGGAAAGGGGAACACGTACCTCCGAATGTTCTAGCTGAAGAAGCCTGTCACATCACAATAGACCTGCTGCACGAGCCCTCGGGAAAACAAGATGAATACTCCGCCGCGTTCGGTGGAGTAAACTGTTATGCGATTAGTATGGATGGAAAAGTCAATGTGTCGTCAGTACGCATCTCAAGATCAACTATTTCCGATTTCGAGAGTGAGGTTCTTCTGTTCTACACAGGCATCACTCGAGAATCGCGGCTAATCCTCGAATCCCAGAACAAAGCCTCCATGGGAGGCGAAGAGAGTACGGTTGCTGGGCTTCATCGGCTTAAGCAGATCGGGGTTGACAGCAAGAATGCTTTGGAGGATGGAAATCTCGCGGAGTTTGGAAGGCTCCTCCGTGAGCATTGGGATACGAAGAAACGTATGGCACCCGACGCTTCGACTCCTGAAATTGATGCGATGTATGAGCTGGCCTTGAAGAACGGGGCAACAGGGGGAAAGATCATGGGGGCAGGTGGCGGTGGATTTTTCATGTTTCACTGCAGCTCAAACAGGGCCAAGCTGACAGAAGTTCTGGAGTCCCACGGTCTACGACGAATGGGCTATTGACTAGAATACGAAGGAGCAAAGACCGTCATTGACTTATGAATGACCGTCCGTCTTTTTTTTGCTTAGGATGGAGTGGGAACACGACGGTCATATCGGAAATGACGCGCGGGAGACGGTTCTTCGTAGTCGGCGGAGCAGGCTTCATTGGAAGTCATATCATCGACTATTTGCTCAACTCCAACACTACCCTGACTGTAACTATCTTTGATAATTTCTCATCTGGCCGCGCTTGGCATTTCAAGGAACATCTTTCCGATGAACGCCTAAAGGTGATTAGAGGCGACGTCAAGGACGTCACCGCGCTTCGCCGGGGAATGGAGGGCCATGAAGTCGTTGTCCACCTCGCTTCAAACCCGGACATAGCCCGCGCAATAATCGAGCCGGAGATCGATTTCCGCGAGGGCACTTTGCTCACGCAAAACGTGGTTGAGGCGATGCGCAGCAGTAGCGCCAAACGAATACTGTACTCCTCGGGTAGCGGTGTCTACGGTGACATAGGGGACATTGAGCCGAGCGAGGATTACGGCCCTTTGATCCCAATTTCCACGTACGCTGCTAGTAAGCTCGCCGGGGAAGCTCTAATTTCGGCTTATTGCCACATGTTTGGTCTGTCCGCATGTGTGTTTAGGTTCGCCAATGTAGTAGGCCCGCGCCAAACACATGGCGTCGGATATGACTTTGTTCGAAAACTTCTCGCAGACCCAACCCGTCTTAAGATTCTGGGAGACGGTAACCAGAGCAAGTCTTACATTCACGTTACCGACGTCGTGAACGCAATTTTCACAGCCAATGAGAAGACCGTGAAGCCTTATGAAGCGTATAATGTCGCCACAGGCGACTACGTAACTGTTAAGGAAATAGCCGATCTCGCGGTTGAATGTCTAGGGCTAGTTCCAACGAGTGCCCGGTACGAGTTCACAGGTGGTCGTGGCGGCTGGAAAGGTGATGTTCCAGTGGTTCGCTTCAATACTGAACGAATTCGTAAGCTCGGCTGGGCACCTAGAATGAACTCGCGCGAAGCACTCAGAGATTCAATGCTTTCAATGATTTCAGACATGAAGAAGGAGCAGGACGGGAAGTTATAGTAGAAACCCCCTAGCTGAGGAAATGAACTTTGAAACGCGTTAACATCTTAGGTTTCGGACTGATTGGCAAGGACCGCGCCAGAGCAATCGTACGACTCCGACAGAAAGGACACGACGTAGAGCTTGGACTTGTCAAGACCAATTCATCCCACGACTAAAAGATCGTGGGCTTTCTTGCCGTAGCCTTTGGTAACAAATCGTCTGTTGACGGTGCAAAACTTAGTCAGGCGAAAATAGAGATGCCTAGTTTCTTGATGGCTCTAAAAGCGATGGAAGCGTGGAAGACGCGGAGAAGTACTGAAGCACCCAGACGGGTGATGTGTAACAGTTCCGCTTCATCCTGAGTTGGATAGAGGTACTTTGCAGGCAATAATCAAACAAGCCGGTTTGGATAGAGAGCAATTCATGGATTTGGTATAGGTAATAGGTTCGTGGCCTCGTCGAGTTAGCTTCGTGGAAGTCTGACAGGAACTCAACTCCGCGCGGCGTGAATGGTGCAGATGCGGTGTTCATATTCTTAGTAAGGCGGACAAGTACCACAATCAAGTATTGAGTAATCTCTGCGAGAATTAGCGCAGAAAAGGATGTGCATCCTTTCGCCATTGCAAGGCAGGGTGCAGGATCGGCAGGCATGGTGGACGACGGTACGAGCCACATGGCGTGGTGGCCGTGGAGTTCACAGCCAACCGTAGCATGTACACGCTCAGAAGAGATGCCGGCACCGTGAGACCTGGAGGGGGTCCTATATGTCGGCTATAGCGAATAGCGGATAATGGAGGATGCGAAAAATGCTGCGAAATCCACCCCCAACCTTGAGGGGTAAGGAAGCAGAGGCGTTTCTGAAAGATGCAGCGGAGCCTTCGACAGAAGCGCAGAATAGATTAGTCGAAGAGGCCTTGAAGCGCTTCTCGAAGTAACGCATTTTTTCGTCCACTCATTTCGCCGAAGAAATCAGCTTACGCAGGCTAAGCATAGCTGACGATGCAGGCTTCTTTGATTGCTTTAATACTTAGGCGCCTATGTACAATTATGCTTGGTCTGTTAGTGATGACGTACGAGCAACTAGCCGAGAACAAGAGAAATAAAAGTGCTGTTGTAGCAGAAAGCGTGCTGAAGTCTGTTGAAGCGCTGAGAAATGAGGGCACCGAACCCACATTCAACGCCATCCTAGGTTACCTCAGTTCTAGGAGTATCCTCTCTAATCACAGATCGTTGCGAGTCTACCTGGACGCCATGGTAAATTCAGAGATGTTGACTCTGCAGAAAGGACCTGGTAAGCAATCGAATGTACGGCCGAAGCAGGTCTACTCGCTGAAAAGTGATGGACCGTTCGTTGAGGCTGGTGAGCGAGCCATGCTATTTCACGGTCTCAACTGGACTGTACCCTCCAAGTCATCAATCAAGTTGAAGACTGATATTGAGGGATTAGCGCGCGCCCGAATTGTACACGGGACAGTGTACGCTTCACTAGAAGACACCATAGTGGAGGCACTGGTAAAGAACAAGAATACTGAACGGCGGTTTCTAACACTCACCTTTTGTGCTGCGTTGTTAGCTACCAAGAAATTCGACCGAGATTACCTGATCAAGAGGTCGAGGGAGAGAAAAGTTGGAGCGACGGTTGAAAGGTTGCTGGAAGAGATTGGTTATGTCCTATCTTCGCCCAAGCCAATAGTGGAAGATATACGAACGCTCTACGCGATAAGAAAGCAACTTGCTAACCGCGGACTGATGTCGGCCTCGTATAATGAACGCAAGTTCCCGCTTTCACCAGATGAGATGGTCGACATCATAGGCAAGCAGCTCGGAGTTAAGTAAGGATGACTAATCGAGGAGCACCCGCCAAGATCTGGATCGACGTGCTCAGGAGAATTACACCGATACTCACGGAATCGCATGTCACCGACATGATCCTTTTCGGATCTCAAGCTATGAGCGCCTACATGGAAAGAGCCCTCGCCAGCGAGGACATCGATTTGATAGCTCCAGGCATAAGGCCGAATACTCTCGAAAAAACACGCGACGAGCTTAAACAGATTGCTGCTCAAACACCAACTTACGACCACCTAGTCAGCGAATACGCAGGAAGACCGTATCCAGTCAGCCACATCTATCTCAAACACATGAGTGGCTATCCATTCGTCATAGAATTTTTCGAGAATTTTCTAGGCTACGAATCGACGCGGCTCAACTCTTTCCTCACGTTGAAGAACAAATGGGGACTGGAGCTGCAGGTTCTCCTACCAGAGGCAATAATTGCAACCAGACTCGCGTTCCGACCGCCAGAAAGGGTAAGCCGATTCAACGCTTCAAGACTGAACCGATTCATTAAACACATCCGTCACGTTGACTGGAAGATAGTGAATGCCTTCATCGACGCGTTTGAATTAAGAACAGTCGTCGCAGAAAATCTAGCAGAGCTTAGAGCAAAGAGAATTTCGATAAACGGCACATCCAAAATCATTAGCAGTTCCTGATGATGAGTTGGGTGTCAGATACCTCCGGGGAGGTAACTGATGAATCATACCCGAAAAAGGGTACGGGTGTATCCCACCCTACACCACATGGAGGGTTGTCACCCGCAGAGCCAAAACCTCTACCCATGCGGACGTTAAGACATGGGGAAGCAGCGGCATTGAAGCGAGAAGCCCATTGCCTTTAGGCGTGGGAGGACATCACAGTCGGATGTACACCGGCTCGCTATTTGCCAAACACACGCTTTCATACGACGGAACGACGGTCCGAATTACGATGCTTGTGACTCTTGCAAAACCCGTCTGATGAGTGAGTTCATTGAAACATTCTCTGCAAAACCTTGAAATTCATATTAAGACCTTAAAGGGTAGGGAGCTGCAATGGAAAAGGCTGCTCGCTCTCCTTTCATGTCTACTTCTCCGCAAGAATTGCTAGGCAGACCTCTCAACGAAATTGAACTGAAATACGCTCCCTCCAAGCTATTTCTGAGCAGTGGGAAAAGCATCCCGCTTCCAGGGCCTAGGGTAGCGATTGTAGGTTCTCGGAAAGCTTCTTCTCAAGGTATCCTCTTAACGCAAGAAATAGCTTCGTTTCTTGCGAGAAGAAGCGTCATCATAGTCAGTGGACTAGCGGAGGGCATCGACACGGCAGCTCATGAAGCAGCAATCAGGCAAGGTGGCTCGACGGTCGCCGTTCTCGGAACTGCTTTGGACAAATTCTATCCAGCAAAGAACGGTGGACTTCAGAACACAATCATGCGTGATCACTGGGCGATCTCGCAATTTCCGGTCGGATATCCCACGGAACCAAAGAACTTTGTAATTCGCAACCGAACCATGGCACTCATTTCAGACTCTTCAATAATCGTTGAAGCTGGGGAAATGAGTGGCTCACTTCATCAGGGTTGGGAAGCACTCAGACTGGGTCGACCACTCTTCATTTCCAAGAAAATTACAGATAATGCCTCTTTGAAGTGGCCGAAAAAGATGATGGAATACGGAGCGGTCAAACTTACAGAGTTTGAAGAAGTCATTGACGTGTTACCATCGCCTGAAAGAATCTTGCAAGTTATTCGCTGAGTTATGCCATGCGCCTGAACCAACTTGAGTTTGGTTCCCTCCTCTCATATTGCCCGCGGGGTGGTAGTTCAGAAGAGATTCAGCTGTCCAGACGAATAATGAGATCTATAAAGAACGATTCCTTTGTCGAGGATCCGCCAGTCCTCATGTCGGATTGGATTTCAAGTACGATGGAACGGCGAAGATCTGAGCTGCCTTTTGATTCTTTTTTTGGAACAAATTCAGTTCTGGTTCCGCTTCCAACGAGTTCGCTCTTGCAACCAGACAGTCTTTGGGTTCCAGAACGGATTGCAAATGCCTTGGTCACGAGGCGATTCGGCGCACGTGTAATGCCGTGTCTTACTCGCTCAAAGGCGGTTCGCAAATCGGCTACCAGTCAGGCTGATCAAAGACCAACGCCATCCGAGCATTTCGAATCATTGGCTGTACAGGGAAACCTAGGATCGACTGAAGACATCGTGCTAATAGATGATATCGTTACTCGAGGCCATACGATGATAGGCGCCGCAAATAGGCTGTTAGAGGCTTTTCCATCGTCGCGAATCCACGCATTTGCAGCGATGAGAACAGTTAGCGGTTGGATGGATTTTTCTCATATTTATGACCCACAAATTGGTTCGATAGAATACAGGGAAGATTGTGACGATTGCTTACGAAGGCCGTGAAACGTCTTTTTCTGGGGTCTTTCCGCAATTATGATGTTTCTCAACTCGAGGTGGGTTGGCAACAGGTGTAAAAAACGCAATTCTGCTAATCTGTACTTGTAGTCTAGTGTACACCGGCCCTACCACTTCATCCTAAGGCTGCGACAAAGCCCGTGAAGGCGCACTATTGGCGAATGCGTCTGGACATAGAATCATAATCGCGGTGGTTGGGGATCAACGAGACACTCTGCCACCTGAGTTCTCGGCTGCCCTTTCGTCCCACAATAGCGAAACCGATCTTTCCCAGAATCTTGACTATTTCGCGGCCGGAGATAGCTGGAAGCTTGCTCAAGCTCGTCCAACTTTGACGACGGTGACTAGTGGACGATAATTCGACGCTGGAACTCTCGCATCCTCGTCCTCGAGGTATAATTCGATGGCTTCCCTGAGATTGTCGATTGAAGCCTCCACAGTCTTACCTTGGCTTGTAACTCCAAGCTCGGGGCAGGTGGCAACGTACCATTTACCTTCCTTATTGACTACAGAAGAGAATTCGTGTATTCGCTTTGCCATGTTTTTCTCCTATTCTCATTCGGACAAAATAGGAGCTTTACCTCCGTTAATACTTTCCCCAGCACGGACAGCGTGGCTTCTTCCAAAAATCACTGGCAGCAGGTTGCCGGACCGTTAAAGTCATGAACCTCTTGACAATCGGCCCATACGAAGATCCGGACGCAACATAGATGCCTACTAAGAATAGATTGAACGAAGGCCACAAGAAATCTCATATGAGGGCAAATTCATCCCATGACCAAAGATCATGGGCTTTCTTGCGTTAGAGTTGCTACCTAAGCAAAATCATCCTCGATTAGAGAAATGCTGCCTAGTGCGCTTTGCGCTTTGTTCTCAACACTTAGGTCGTGGTTGACGTTTGTTTTCGCGTCTTGAGTTCGCTTAAGGATTTCTTCTTCGTATTTCATGTTTGCAACTGCAGTTACATTCTTCTCCGAGAGTGAGCTGATGATGGCTTCAAGAGTTTCGACGGTTCGGGGTCCTGTAAGGTCAATGGTGCAGTCTCCGCGTGCGACCCGGTCCGCAAAGTGCTCGATTTGAGACGCTATAGTGTTGCTGGGTGTAACTGGAATCCCGTAGGTGCTATCGAGGTAGTGTTGGACTAGGCGTTGGTTCAGTGCGTCAGGTTCCGTTAACTCTTCGTTTCCCGTGAAAAAAAAGGGGTGTCTGAACTTGTCAGGCGAATCACCGCGGGTTGGGTAACTGATGAATCATACCCGAAAAAGGGTACGGGTGTATCCCACTCCGCCGGGGGGTGTATCCCACCCTACACCACATGGGCGGCCTCGTGAAGCAACTTGACCTCCAAGTCTACGGGGTACGAATCGCCGCAATCGTGGACGCCCAGGCCGAACGTGTACTGTTCCGCATGGTCGAATGAAAGTAATGACTCAGGTTCGGGTTCAGGGAGAGTTACGGGCGTAGGCAGCGCGCAGCGTAGCCTCCTTGGGGTTCCTTCTGAAGGGTTACGTGGAACTTGATACGCTTCACCGGTTAGTATCGCAAGCGTAGTATTCAATATGTCTCGAAGTTTAGCCTTGGTATTCTGCGAAAATGCACTTTGTTTCTCGTAACCAGAGTAAGGTCGTATCTGATGGCTGTGGCTGCGATGTAGATATCATTGATTCCAATTAGTTTCCCAGACCTTGTGAGCTCAGCATGCATGCTGGCACTCAGTCGTGTAATCTCGGGAGTGAGCGGCACCGGTTCAAATCTGCTGAGGTCTCTCTCTGCCGAATCGAGCTTCTCTTTAAGCAAAGACTTGTCTCTTTGATATCTAAAGTAGACACCAAACAAGTACTCGTGCAGAGATATCACGGAAATAAATGATGGGGACGCTTCTTCGTCAACCTTTTTCGCTAGACTTGCGGCTCCAGCATCGGCGTTGACCAAATCAACAATGAAGGTGGTATCAAACAAATGCAAGTCAGGAACGGCCCGTCAATTTCTCAGCAGTCCTCGTTTCAGCAGATAGCAGGCGCATTCTGGCCTCCCGCCAATCCTCCAGACTGATCGTACCGCTACCAACAATGTCGGACAGCTTATTCTTCCTCAAATTTCGCCTTATCGTCATGGAGAAGCTTTCTCCAGGAAGCTTTGTCTTCTTGAGAAGCTCGTAGACTTCATCTGAGATCGCTATTGTTTTCGCCATGCCATTTCGCGGCATGCATACGTATATGCATATATAAAATGCCTACACCGTCCCAAGCCCCCAGGCTGCTCGACGTGTAAACGAAAAGAAATGAAACGCTTTCTAGACAAGATAAGGGAAGAGGATGTTTGAGTGAAGGGTGTGGGTTTTTCCGCTTGCTTTGATAAGAGGCACCTTCTCCAAAGCATTCTTGATTAGAGAAAGATGCTGCCTAGCGGGCTTTGTTCTCAACACTTAAGTCTTGGTTGATGTTTGTCTTCGCGTTTTGAGTTAAGGTTTTTTTAATGAGTTTCTCAAGGATTTCTTCTACGAGTTTCACGTTTGGAGCTGCGGTTACCTTCTTTTCCGAGAGTGATCTGTTGATGGCTTCAAGGGTTTCGACGGTTCGGGGTCCTGTAAGGTCAATGGTGCAGTCTCCGCGTGCGACCCGGTCTGCAAAATGTTCGATTTGAGCTGCTATAGTGTTGCTGGGTGTAACTGGAATCTCGTAGGTGCTATCGAGGTAGTGTTGGGCTAGGCGTTGGTTGAGGCAGTCGATGACTAAAGACCCTTCGGAGCCTACGATTGTGACTTCCCTAATGTTGAGTGGGTTAAGCCAACTGAGTTCGATGTGAGCAAAGATGCCGTTCGGGTATTCGGCTAAAATGTAGGCTACGTCGTTGTGTGTGCCAGAGTTTCTGTACGCCTTTCCAACACCGCTCACGTCCTTGGGCCATGCGTCGAGGAGTAGGTTCAGAATATCGAGGGGGTTTTGTCCGAGGTTGAAAATTATATCCTTGTCGGGAAGGGAAGTGGGCTCTGTCCAATGGACTTTAATGTAGAAGAGTTTCCCTAGCTCTCCTCCGTTAAGCATTTCACTTGCAACCTGCAGTGCTCTGTTAAATCTAATAGCGTGGCTAATCTCAACCAAGAGGCCTTTTTCTTTTGCAATGTCCACTAGGTGGTAGGATTCATGTGAGGTCAGCGTCATGGGCTTCTCTACTATAACATTCTTGCCCGCGTCTAGCGCCATCTTCGCCAGTTCATAGTGCGTTTGGTTCGGTGTAGCTATGTGTACGATTGCGATGCCAGGGTTATCCAGCAGATCATGGATGTCTTGTGTCAGCATCTCCTGCTTAATGGAGGAGGTTTCTTTGGTTATGAGCAAACCTCCCAATGCTGCGATGGAACTATCACATACCTTGAGCAGATTGATCTTTCCTCTCCGTTGGACGGTAAGGTATTCAGCTACAAGTTTTCTTCCCAATTGGCCTGCTCCAACAATCCCCACCCCAATTGGGCCACTCAACGCCTACCACCAACCGAGTCGATGAAATCGTAATCAGCGGAAGCCGAAACGAACGATGACTGGGCTTCCGTGATCATAATTTACAACACCACAACAGTAACAATAGCAGAATTTCATAAAAAGGATTCTGAAACCACATTCCATTGACTGTGGTGACAGTTCCGGCGATTCTGAAACATATCGAATGAAACGTCTTTGCCCCGTAGTCAGAACATCTTTGACATCTTTCGCTTTGAAATGACACAGCCTCCGACAGAAGCGCAGAAGAGATTAGTCGAAGAGGCCTTGAAGCGCTTCCCGAAGTAACGCATTTTCTTGTCCACCCGTTTCGCCGAAGAAATCGGCTTACGCAAGCTAAGCACAGCTTGCGATACAGGTTTCTTTGATTGTGACGATTCCGCCCTTAACGACTACATAAGATTCTAAGCCAAAGATCAGCAACTTCAACACATTGCACCGCGTACTAGCCATCTTCCCCCTCCAGAGCTCCTTAATCATCAACCCTGAAGACAGGGTGGCTATCTCAAATCCAGATTCTTTTCACTTCCGTAAAATGTGGGTCGTCGGTGACGCAAGATAGATGGAGCTGCTTGGCGGTCGCCATTATGAGCGAGTCGGCCATCGGGATTCTGAGTCGGTGGCTAATCCTGGCGCCTTCCTCAGCAATTTCCGAGTCGACATCGATGACTTCGTACTCGTTCGTTATGGTATTCACTCGCAACTTGGCAGCCGTCTTATCTTCGCTGGCAAGCGTCAGTTTGAATACCTCATATATTGTGATCGATGAGACGTAGGCTGATTTCGACCTGTCGAACAGGCTTTTCAGCTTGGAAGTTGTTTCTTCAGTTCTGGAACTGAATATGCCAAGAAGTACCGTGTGTCGAAGAGCATCAGTCTTCTGCTCTCATCTTGTCGAGCAGCTTGAAAGCCTCTTCTTTGGTCAGCTTACTCGTTCCAACCAAGTCAAAAACGGAAGGAACTTTTGTGAGTATGACTCTGTCGCCTTCAGCATCCACCCTTAGTCTGAACCTTCCTTGATTCCCAACTTCAGTCTAATCTCCATAGGTATTGTGGTCTGTCCCCGCCTGGTTCCCTTCTACTGTGTAGGCGGAAATGTAACGCATGCGAAACGGTACCGCTTGGTCCTATGCGTGTCAGGGTTCTGTGCGTAGGGGATGTTGCCGTTGGGTTTCGCGTTGTGTGCATCCGGTTTCTGTGGGCTGTTTCCTTCCGGGTCTAGTTTTGTTAGTTCTATGTTGGGAAGTCTTTTAAGAGTGGTACGTTGATGTACCGGTTATGGCCAGTCAGCGTACCGTTCTACTCGTGGCCCTAATCCTCCTCTCTCCACTTACCTTAACCCTTCCGCTCACCGTCCTTACCTCCAGCGCCTCAACCACCTACACAACCTCCGCAGCAACGACTCTAACCACCACCTCTATCGTTTTGCGAACCTATTTCGGGTCAACTAGAGGAACCGAGCTGGTTCAGGTCCCAATGGATCTGCCTCCAAAGGGAATCGGGTTCATGGCGCCTAAGGGAAAGTGCAGTCAGGACACGTTACCTATCACAGTCACCTCCGGCGCAATCCTGAATCTTGAGGTTACTTCAACCAATCCCGCGAATCTCTACCTCCTGCCAACATACACATTTCAAACCTCTCTAAATGGATGTAACCTAGTCGGCAGCGCGATTCTGTCAGTAAGTAATTTCACTGCCTACACGATGCATTGGACCGCGCCTGGGGATGGCACATTCTACATTCTCTTTACCGGGCCGACTACAATTATCATCTTGAACGACCAGGGAAGTACGAAACCCGTCAAACAGAACGCAACGGTAACCTACGCGACGAGCACAGAAACCAACTTCAACGACTACTCGTCAACAAGCACCACAACCTACACAACCACGACCATAGACGCCCAACCACTCTACCTTCGACCTCCCGCACTATCCAGCCTAGAGATCGTGGGGCTCCTGATCGCGTGTCTCGGAATAATGCTGGTCGCCGTTTTCAGGGGGCGGAGAGGATGAACTTGCGAGCCGGGATCCTCGCATTCGCACTGACGCTCACTCTCATAATGTTTGCAAGGCCGGCATACGCTACCACCTACTCCATCCCCGTGGTTGGTCGCTGGTCCAGTTTGCGGATTGGGCTTCAGATTCCGTCGAATCCCACCTGGGCGCATGATGTCGTTCTCAACGCCTCGCGGGTTTGGAATAGGGCACAGGTATGGTTCGCTCAGAACTACTTTCCAGGTGGAAATGTTTACAGTTTCGTTGAATCTCAGGTCGGCAACGCAACGGTCACGTTCGGAATGCCTGCCGAATGGGCCTCCATCGCGGTCGGTTGGACGCAGTACATCCTTGACAAATCATTAACAATCATCAAAGCCCACACGTTCCTAGACGGTGGGGTGTTCAATGCTGGTCAGGAGCATAATGAAACTGCTCGCGAATACGGGTTCCGTTTAGCGCTTCATGAGTTGGGACGCGTGCTAGGTTTGGGGAGCTTAGTGGATGGGTTAGATGTCATGGACCCGATCGGGACAGCAAGTCGTGCACGCGACCCTCCGATCATTTCAATCATCGACCTATTCGCGCTGCACATCCTCGCCTCGGAATCATACGTCTCCTCGCCGATTGTGTTGAACACCGATCAACATGTACTGATGAACGCCTGGAACATCTTAGGCTTCTCGCCTAACAATCAAATGGCCACACGGTTCGATGCCTCGGCAGTAACCTGCCCGGTCAGTACAGCGAGGTTTTCGGTCTGCTACTTCTGAAGGAAGGCAACCCGCTTACTGTATCTGAGTATTGTTGCTTGCGGAAGGCAAAAGGACTAGAGTTACGCCGGACTGGCAGCGTCTGGTTGGGCTGGGTGTCGTCCAGTTCTCAGACTCAGTCTCTGGGTCCATATTACTGCGATGGATACGATGAAAGAGAAGAAGAAAGCTGATTCCCCAAAGTAATCCAACCGGATTGGCAACCAAGTCGCCACCGGGTAGTAGAGTGAGTCTGGATAGAAAAGTTGCATAGCTATGACATAGAGCCAGACTGCGAAAGCGTACCCCCACACGATCAGTAGGAGACCCTTAACGCGAGAACGCCTTCGCTCGGACCGTTGCGCGCTGTACTTCACTACCGTGTCGGGTTCGCTTTTGGGTTCGGCTTTAATTTGGCTGGCCGCCTCATTCTCAATGCCGGCGAGAAACGATTTGGCATCATCCGTGGAGAATCCGATCGCTTTCAGTGTGTCGTATGGTCTGTAGAGCTCATCGGATTCTTTTTCGGTTACCATCAAGCTCGCCGCTAGCATTATAGTGGGCCTACCATTTTTGTCAACTGTCACTGATCGATCAGCTCGAAGGTGACATGTGAAACTGTAGAATTTGTACAGCTTTCCGTGGTTCAAGGAGGGATGAACTACTGAACGCCAGACGCCAAGCCTGTGTGGTTACTGAGCGAGACTCGCTAAGATGAGGCTGATGAACGCCTGGAACATTCTTGGTTTCTCGACTAATAACCAGACGGCTACACGTTTCGATGGGTCGGCGATAGTCTGGCCGCTTAGTGAAGTGAGATTTTCATTCTGCTACGCCTGAAGGGAACGTCAGCCGGTTACTATGTCTGATTATTGTTCCGCCCGTAGGGTGCCTTCCAAGATTTGCTTTTTATTACTTGCGATCTCTGAGTGCTTCTGTAGTTCGTAGAAGTCTGATAGGAACTCGACTCCTCGCGCTGTGATGTTATAGATTCGCTCCCTCTTCTCCGTACTCTTGACTTCTACCAAGCCGAGTTGTTCAAGCTGTTTGAGGTACTTTTGAGCCAGGTCGAAGCTTAGGTTTCCAAGGTACATTATTCGTGTCTTGCGGGATCCCTGCTTGGTCAATTCGAGTATGTTGGCGGTGATCTCGATCTTGTTTCGGTACTGCCGCTTGCTGGTTCCGTTAACTTGTCGGCTCATGATGCCTCAACTTGCCTTGTACATTATGTGCGTCTTGGGGGTCTGCTTTCCCGCAATTTCGAGAATGTTCGCGAGAATCTCTACCCGTGATCTGTTTGAGTTGGGCTTTTGTTCTAGAACATACATCCGCGTTCCACTGGAACGCTGAGTCAGACACATCTATTAAATATAAACGGTTCGAACTACAGCCGTGCTCAACACGAATCCACGTTGAAACCCATGCTTTCGATTTCAAATATACTCTTCAAAGTAACCGAAACGTTGACTTTCTAAACGGTACATCAAGTTTCTGGGTTCTGTCATTGGCGTGATGTCAAAGCGCTTTCGAAGATGGGTTTTCAGCCAGTAAGACAACGTGGCAGTCACATTGTACTCGAAGCGGGTGATAGGTCCCTCACTGTGCCGCGCCACGACGAAATTCGAAGGGGAGCATTACTCCGTATCATCGAAGAAGCCAGGCTCACGAAAGAAGAGTTCCTAGAACTACTGGGTTAATTCCACGCCTTACCCACCCTGTACGCTTTGGTTGAGCATTTGGCGGAATTCGTCATGTAGGTGTAGGCATCGAACTTGTTTTGGCAGTTCCGCATGCAAAGCTTACTGCCAAGAAGTTATGGTCATAGACGACGGAAGCATAGACGATACGTTTTGTATACAAAGTCGCTTGAGAGCCTCAGCGGAGATTGCTTCCGCGATTCTGTTTGTGCGAGGCATGTCAACAGACGGCGTAACATTCAAAAGCACCTGGTGATTAGCCTCTGTACACCTACTGACTGGATAAGTCAGATTGAGGTTTTCTATTTTGGTTTGTACCACTTGTAATGGTGAAGGTGAAGTTAGTTGCGGGAAATGTAAGGGCACCGGTTCAATTCCCGTCAAATGTGACGAATGCAAAGGCACAGGAAAGCTGACCACTGAAAAGGGGGTTGTGGAATGCGACATCTGCGACGGCAGCGGCGTCGTGTCCATTAAATGCAACGAATGCTTCGGTGGCGGTAAACTGGTCTGTGAAGCATGTGGCGGAACAGGCGGCAAAGAAAGCGACATAGAGGTTCCGCCTGAATAGGCGACTACCTAAGAAACTGGCCAACGCTGCTGCGTCAGGCGCCACGCAATTCGGGAGGTAAGAATAAAGGCGGGCGCAAGCTCCCGCTACAGGAGCCTGTCACATTATGAAGACGACCCTTATCTCAAGCCAAGAGAGATTTCCGTTTCTACGAGAGTTAGGGATACAAGAAATCAATTCTGGAGCATGCGCTGGCCCAGAGGATTGGAGCGGCACTCAAGGCCGTGCACTTCTCCCGGTAGTGACTCCGATCGATGGCTCTGTGATAGCGAACGTTGCACTCGCATCCGAGACGGACTATGAACATGTCGTCAAAACCGCTCAAGAGGGTTTTCTGAGATGGCGGATGACCCCGGCCCCCGTGCGAGGCGAAGTTGTTCGTGAGGTTGGCGACGAGCTTCGGAAGTTCAAGGAGCCGCTGGGCAAGCTGGTTACGTTAGAGATGGGTAAGATCGTTGCTGAAGGAATGGGTGAGGTTCAAGAGGCCATTGATATAGCCGATTTCGCCGTCGGTTTGTCCCGTCAGTTGTATGGGTTGACGATGCAGTCGGAGCGGCCGATGCATAGGATGTATGAGCAGTGGCATCCGCTCGGTGTGGTTGGAATAATTACGGCGTTCAACTTTCCCGTCGCGGTCTGGTCATGGAACTCTATGATCGCGGCGGTTTGCGGGGACACGATGGTGTGGAAGCCATCCTCCAAAGTACCCTTGTGTGGTATAGCGGTTCAGCACATCGTGAACCGGGTCATGAAGCAGCACGATCTGACTGGAGTGTTCACGATTGTGATTGGGAAGGGTTCGACGATTGGGGAACGCTTGATCAAGGACAAGAGAATCCTGCTAATCTCATCCACCGGCTCAACCGCAATGGGGTTGGGGGTTGCTGAAGCAGCCGCGAAGAAACTGGGACGGACCATCTTAGAACTGGGGGGCAATAACGGAATAATCGTCGCCGAAGACGCCGACCTTGAACTGGCCACTCGAGCAATCCTATTCGGTGCCGTAGGCACTGCAGGGCAACGGTGCACGACCACGAGAAGAATAATCGCCCAGAAGAAGATCATTGAAGAATTAACGGCACGGCTTGTGAAAGCCTACGAGCAAGTGCACATTGGTGACCCGCTTGAACCAGAAACGTTGATGGGGCCATTGGTTGAGGAAGAAGCCGTGAAGGCGATGATGAATGTGCTGGAAGCGCTTCCGAAGGAGGGCGGAAGAGTAGTGGTAGGTGGTAGGAGGCTCGATAGGGCTGGATGCTATGTAACGCCTGCAATCGTGAGGGTTCTAGGCAATACGGCACTGGTGTGTGAAGAAACATTCGCGCCCATACTTTACGTGATGTCCTATGACACAATTGACGACGCCATCAGGCTACATAATGAGGTCCCGCAAGGGCTCTCTTCTGCAATATTCACTGAATCAGTGAAGAAAGCAGAGAAATTTCTCTCAGCGGTCGGGAGTGACTGTGGCATAGCTAATGTCAACATTGGCACATCAGGCGCCGAAATAGGCGGCGCCTTTGGGGGAGAGAAGGATACAGGCGGTGGCCGAGAGTCTGGGTCAGACGCATGGAAACAATACATGCGCCGCCAAACAACCACAATCAACTGGAGCGACAAACTCCCCCTCGCCCAAGGCATCAAATTCGGCGAATGATAGGGACTCCTATAAGCGGCGCCTCCCTATCGTAATGCATGTCGAATCGAAATTTTCTTTGCACCTGCCAGAAATGCGGGGCCCCATTTGACTTCACGGGAAACTACGAGAAGTTTAGCGAATTCTTGGACTCAAAGAACTTCACATGCGTCGGTGGCCATACCGAAACCCGTTCCCCTCGGAGTTTTGTTAAGGTTGTCAGTATGAGCGAGCCGATGGCTGTCCTTGAGTGGAAGCCAACTGAGGGCAGAAATTACGTGGACATACTTGATTCCCTCACCGCCCGCATCAAAGGCATGCAAATAGACCACCTCGGCTCGGGCCTCTATATTGATCGCCGAACAATGAAGAAGTACGATTACGAAGAGGATACTAAAGGAAAACGGCACTATTTCGAAGTACCACTCCAGCAACACTAAGAAAATGGGCTTAAGAATCAAGCACCGAGTTTTTCCGCCGCCTTCTGCAGAAGATCCCTCGCACCTTTGCCCTGCGAATCCAAACGCCGTGAACGGCACGTGCACGAACGGAAAAAAGAGTGACGGGCCGCGGACTACTGTCGATTCGCTTGTTCGCGGCGGTCTTGTACTTCCTTCGCTGATGATTCAGGTGTACGTCGCCAGAACCAGTAACTACTCTTCAATCTATCTCACCGCCGCAGAATGACGCATTTCTCCCTCAATAAGAGGCGCAGGATAACCCTTGAATATCAATGCACCGTAAGATCAAGGTTGAGAGAGAGGTCCTTCGCGGGAAAGGTTATTCAATCCTTTAACCTAGACCAATTGGGCGAAGGCTTCATTTGACGAGATCTGAATAAAAGTGGAAACGGAAGAAGATGGCAAGCAAGATGGGGAGAGCACACGGTAGAGTCAGGTAAGCGGCCTAAACACGCTCAGAATTGATGTGGATTGAAAATAGTAAACGCAGATGACGCGAAGAGCATGGTGAGAAAGTACGTCATTGGTACCAGGTCGCGACATGGAAAAATAGCTTCAATCACAATGGACGAGGAAGCCAAAGGCCCGGACACTAGTGGGGTATGGACCGTAACAGGAATGTTCGTTACCGAAGAAGGCGACAAAGAACAATTCGTCGCGTCCATTACTTCCCGCGGTGAAGTCATCATGGCAAATCCCGCACCCCATGAAATGAGTGGAAAACCTTCTCCAAAACCCCGGAAATGACCCTCCGACTCATCACTTAAGTAGAGACCACGCCAATTAGATACCTAGGCCCGCTGGCAGCGCTGGCGGGGAAGCGGACCGAAAAGCCTCGGTAAGCAGAAGGATGTTGGAAGAAAATGCAGAAGATGCGATCGAAACCAAAACCCAAACCACCTGTTTATTGGACCAAAGGAACAGTCGACTGGTACAGCCGCTACAATCGCGTCGGCAAACAGGAAACTTAGGCAATAGATCTCGTTCAACTGCCATTCAAAACAGATTCTACTCCCTAGGGCCTAGAACGTATAGCTGAAAGTGTCTAGCTGCTCAGCAGAATGACAAATGGCTGGTGATTGATGAAGCGTGGGAGGAGAAGGTTTTGCAGCCTGCAATCGGTCACGCTGGGACAGGGATCGGCGGTCCTTCGATCACGCAACAAGATGTTTTCGCTTTCTGGTCGCCCTTGGATTCGCAGTTCCTTAAGTTGATGGTTAAGTTCTCGGAAACCTATCCGGTCGACTTTTTCTCCCCCTTCAACGAGGAGTGTTTCTTCGCTTACCTGAACTGGACTCGTAGCTTAGATGTTCAGGGTTACTTCCAGTTGAGGGCTCAGCTCGACCCAATAGTCACGCGGAACGTGGCGTCGAACACTCTGGCGCACACGGGTATAGCCTATGCGCAACTTGCTCAGGGAACGAGTTCGCCAGTTCCAGAATTTCCAAACGCTCTGCTGGTGCTCATTGTGCCACTCATTGTTCTTGCTGTACTGGTTGCAGGGGTGGGTGTTGCACGTTGGCGGTCGGGGGTTAGGTAATCTGTACGTGGTCGATTTGGTAGTAGCGTTTCGCTAGCATTCGGGTTTTGTCTATTGTTCGGCCGTTCTTGCCTATTGCTAGCGCCTTGTCTTTTGGTTCCACTTCAACGACTACAATTTTCTTGTCAGGTCTCTCGGTTATTCGGACTTCCTTTACTTTGGCTGGGGCTAGGCAGTTTCGGATGAGGCCTTCCACGTTGTCTGAGAATTCGACGACTTCAATTGGCTTTCCGGTCATTTTGCGGAGCATGTTGATGTTCTTTCCGCCTTTCCCGATCGCTAGGCCCATCTCGCCCTGTTTCGCCATGAAAATTATCCTGTCGCCTTCATTGTCGATTATGCAGTCGTTGGCTGTTGCGCCGGTGATGTTCTCGAAGAGGGCGATCAGTCGCATTGTTTCGCCGGTGAGTTTTATTCCTGAGGTGGCCATTTGCTAGCGCTCAGCTAATTTGAGTATCTCGGAGTCTCCAGGCTCCTTTATTGTCAATGCAGCTACAACGAAATGTTTCAGGCATGCGGAGCCTAGGTCTAGGCTGGTTCCTGGATAGTCGAAGATGGGGACACCCGACTGTTTCGCGTAGTTGACGATGTCTAACCTATCTCGGGCGGGGCAGTTGGAGGCTAAGATCAGGAGTTTGCCCTTGGCGAAGCGTGCCGCGTCCAAGGCTTCCTTGACGCCTAACGCGACCTTGCCGGATCTTACGACTATTTGTAGCTGTTTATTTACGTCTATTTTTGGGGATTGCATTATTTCTTGGCCTTCTCTGGCATTGTCATGTAGACTTCGATGAGGCCTGTTCCCATCGGTACTTGTTGTCCCACTATGACGTTTTCCGCGACGCCTCGTAGGGTGTCGCGTGTTCCTTTGATTGCTGCGTCAATTATTGTGGGAATCGTGATTTCGAATGCTGCTTTTGCTAGGGTGCTTGCCTTCTCGCCGCTGACCCCATGTCTCCCGACCTGCAACACTTCCCCTGACGCGGTCATGGCGTCGGCTACGAGCATGACGTGACGTACGTCCACGTCCAACCCCTGTTCCTCTAGCACTGCTGTCGCTTCTTTTATGATCACGTTTCTTGCCGCTTCGATGCCGAGTACTTCTGCTACTTCATGCATGTTGTTCGATGTGGTTCTGGCGGGGTCTACGCCTTCAGTTTCGAGCGTTAGTTCCAGGTTGGAACCTTCGGTTCTGATTACCCACTCACTTTTCTCCGCAGTTTTCTCTTCCATGACGAGTGCTCGTTTCACTTGCGGTATGCCTTTCACATGCATGAGTGGGAGGCGCAGGACTAGGCGGTTGAATTGTGGGATGTCCATTTCTTGCGGTGTTATGTGTATTGTGTTCCTTTCGACTTCAACCTTGCAACCACCCGGTGTTACGGCTGCCTTGATGTCTTTGAGGGTTACTTCTCGTTCCCTCATCGCTTCATTGTTTAGTGTAACTATTATTCGCATCTTGGTGATGTCGGATTCGAGGCTTGAAGCAATATCACCCAATGTCGTGTGGGTGATGTTAGTCGCGACTTCCTGGGCTTTCTCGCGGCTACCTCGGCGCTTCTTGTCTAAGAAGACGACCATCATGGGGGTAGATGGGATCTTTCTTGCGTCTACGATCTCGATTAGGCGTGGAAGGCCGAGTGTTACGTTTTGCTCTCTGACGCCTGCGAAGTGGAATGTTCTTAGGGTCATCTGGGTGCCTGGTTCGCCGATGGATTGGGCTGAGACTATGCCTGCGGCTTCGCCTGGTTCAATCATGGATTTGCGGTAGTTCTTGACGGCTTCTTTTACTGCTTCATCAACCCCTTTCTTGGTTAGCTTTCTTTCCAGCAAACTTGCCTTGAGTTGCCCGGTGAGACTTGGGGTTAGATCTTTTTTCACGTCGGAAACTTTCTTCTCGATGTAGGGTTTGCTGGCCTTAGCGCCTTTCTCGATCGTGAGTTCGACCCGTTCGACTAGGCGTTCCGTGTTAACTGCCTTTCCGTGGTCACTCTTCGCTGTGTCAACTCCGTCTTCACCGTAGCGGAATTGTATGATGTCACCTCTCGAGTCGCGCACGGTACCGTCGTATTCGACGCGGATATGCTCAAGGGCGTTGATTAGGCGTCTTTGCATGTAGCCGCTCTGCTGTGTTCGGACGGCTGTGTCTACGAGGCCTTCTCGTCCTCCCATGGAGTGGAAGAAGAATTCGACTGGGGTTAGGCCGTCTTGGTATGAATTGTAAACGAAGCCGCGCGCTTCCGCGCCTACGTCTCCTTTCTCGAAGAATGATAGGGCGCGATCCCTGTAGCCGCGCCTTATTCGTTGGCCGCGAATGGATTGTTGTCCCACTGATGCAACCATTTGAGCAATGTTCAGCATCGACCCGCGGGCGCCAGTTTTGGTCATGATAACTCCTGAGTTATCGGTTTCCGTCTTCAGGTACTGTTCAGCCAGTTCCCCTGCTTGGTCGCGCGCTTTGGAGAGTTCGTCCATGATGCGCAGTTCTAATGATTCTTCAAATGATCTTCCTGGTAGTCGCTCGAGTGTTCCTTTCTTGTATTGAGTTATGAGTTCCTGAACGTGGTCTTCGGCTCTCTTAATGGACTTGGTTATCTTGTCTCTCACTGCGTCTGAGATGTCAAGCTCGTCGATGCCGTAGGTGAATCCTCTTAGTGTTATGAAGCGATCGAGGAGTTTAATCAGCCCGTTCAGGAAGATCCTGCCCGGCTCTGAGCCGTTGTCTTTTACGATGCGGTGAAAGAGTGTTTCGGAGCGTTCTGCGCCGATTGTATTCTTGTCAATGACCCCTTCAACTAACTCTCCGTTCCTTACGACTACTGAACTTCCGTCTTCCTGAGTGACCATGCTTGACTTGGCTACGAAATTGAAGCCTTGCGGAAGGAAGAGGCTGAAGATTTGTTTTCCACTCCACAGCTCATTGGGGCGTTTGATTTCTGGAGCGGGTAACTCGCCGCGGAAACCGGCCGCGGCCAACAGTTTGCCGACCTCGTCTTTATTCAGGAATGTTGACTTCCTGGTCAGCAAGTAGGCTGCGGTGAGAAGGTCGGTTTTCGCGCCGATAATTGGTCCGCCATATCGTGGTGATAAAATTTGGTCTTGGACTTGCATGAGTAATTTTGCTTCAGTTCTGGCTTCCTCGCCCTGTGGAACGTGGAGGTTCATTTCGTCTCCGTCGAAGTCTGCGTTGTAGGGTGGGCAGACACATGGGTTGAGTCTGAAAGTCTTGTAGGGAAGAACTTTCACGGTGTGAGCCATTATGGACATTCGGTGAAGTGATGGCTGGCGGTTGAAGAGGACAATGTCTCCGTCTCTGATGTGCCGTTCAACAATGAAGCCGGCCTGAATCGCCTCCGCCAAGCCTTCTCGTTCAGTCACGAATTCAAGTCGCACCCTTCGCCCGTCGGGTCTAACGATGTAGAGGGCACCTGGGTATTGGTCTGGTCCGTTTCTGATCAGCTGCTTTAGTTCATCGATGTTCCAGGGCGTCACTCGCTCAGGTATTGTGAGGCGTTGGGCTACGTCGAGCGGAACGCCAACTTCGTTTATGTCAATGTTGGGGTCTGGTGAGATGACGGTCCTCGCGGAAAAATCGACGCGTTTTCCTGAAAGGTTACCTCTAAACCTCCCTTCCTTGCCCTTAAGCCTCTGGCTCAACGTTTTCAGGGCACGTCCGGATCTGTGCCGGGCGGGGGGTAGGCCTGAAACTTCATTATCGAAGTAGGTTGTCACATGGTACTGCAGTAGTTCATGAAGCTCCTGAATTATGTTGACTGGTACGCCAGATTCTAATGCTTCCTTCAACTTTTGGTTGATTCTGATGATATCAACCAACTTGTGCGTGAGGTCGTCTTCGGATCGGATGCCGGATTCGAGTGTGATTGAGGGTCGGACGGTAACGGCTGGGACGGGGAGAACTTGAAGTATCATCCATTCGGGACGTGCGGCGGTTGGTTCCATTCCAAGTAATCTTAGGTCCTCGTCTGGGATGCGTTCAAGTCGTTCTCTAATCTGGCTGGGGTTGAGCCTTGCAGCGCCGCCTTCCACCATTTCGTGGAATGTGGTTGGCTTTCCGTGCTCTATTGGGTACTGTCGGGCGCCGCAGTGTGGGCACTCCTGACTTTTCTTAGCATCCTTCATGACGGCTTCGTAGAATGTGTGAGGGATCTCGTTGAGTTGCCTCTGCTCCCGCTGCATCCGTTCGTTGTACGCTTTGATCTTCTCTGCGGAGAGGAGAACGCGGCCGCAATTTCTGCATGTTACCTGTAGGAGTTTGTGAAGTAGCTTGGCGAAGGCTACGTGAACTACTGGTTCGGCGAGTTCAATGTGGCCAAAGTGTCCGGGGCATGCGGAGGCGGTGTTGCCGCAGGTCTTACATTTCTGGCGCGGCTCCAGGGTGCCGAGTCTTCCATCCATTAACCCGGATACAATAGGGACTCCGTCTTCATCGTAGGTGTCTGCAGTCTGAATTTCTACGGCGGATAGTTTCCGGATCTCGCTTGGGGAGATGAGGGTGAAGTGTATGCTGCCGATTACTTTAGTTGCTTCTTCTGCTACTGACATTTTATGCACGCTCCGAGACTTCTAGTCGCGGCGCCACTCCCAGCGCCATCAATTCTTGTAGTAGAAGTTTGAATGCGTACGAGAGTTGGACTGGGGAGATTACTGCTTTGTCCCCGTCGATTCTGCAGATGTACTTGTTCTGTTTCACGTCGTGGTAGGCGAGTAGGCCGCAGGTTTCGCAGACCATTACCGTGTACTTGTCAGACTCCTCGAGCAGTCTATCTCTCAACAGCGCTGATGCGCCGTGTCCGATTAAGCAGTCTCGCTCCATTTCGCCAAATCTGAGGCCGCCACCTCTTGCGCGTCCTTCGGTCGGCTGACGTGTTAGCATCTGCACTTGGCCTCGGGCCCTGGCGTGCATCTTGTCGGCTACCATGTGGTGAAGTTTCTGGTAGTAGACGACGCCGATGAAAATGTCGGCCACCAGCTTCCTTCCGTCTACCCCGTTGTACATTACTTCACGCCCGCTGTGCTGGAAACCAAGGTCAAGAAGCGATTCGCGTAAAACTGCTGGCCCTTCGTTGCTGAATGCGGTTCCGTCTACTGGTTCGCCGCGCAAACTCGCTACCTTGCCGGCTACTGCTTCAACGAATTGGCCGATGGTCATGCGTGATGGGATTGCGTGTGGGTTGATGATCACGTCGGGGACAATGCCCTGTTCCGTGAACGGCATGTTTTCCTGTGGAATCAACGTGCCGATGACACCCTTCTGTCCGTGTCTCGAAGCGAACTTGTCTCCAAGCTCCGGTATTCGTGTGTCTCGGACACGAACTTTGACAAGGCGGTTGCCTTCGATCGATTCGCTGAGGAAGACGGCGTCTATGATGCCTTGCTCCGAAGGGCGCATTCCTACCGATGAATCACGTTTAGTGGGACCTTTAACTTCGAATTCGCGGTATTCTTCGAGAAATCTTGGTGGGCTGGTCCGCCCAATCAGTACGCTGTTGCCTGTGACTTCTGATTCGACGGATATGACTCCATCTTCTTCAAGAAGCCTGTAGTACCGGTCTCCTCTGTAGCCGCGTATTCCCGCCTCAGGTACTTCGAACTTGTCACGAAGGCCTCCCAGGTATTGCCTACATTCGCCTTCGTAGACTCGGTAGAACGTTGATCGGAAGAGGCCGCGGTCGACGGATGATTTGTTGATTATGATTGCGTCTTCCATGTTGTAGCCTTGGTAGCAGAGGATTGCGAGGACGCAGTTTTGGCCGGCCGGTCTGGTATCATATTTTATGATATCCATTGGTTTGGTTCGAACTACAGGCACTTGTGGGTAGTGTAGGATGTGGGCGCGTGAGTCGACACGGTTCGCGTAGTTGACCGAGAAGATGCCTAGCGCCTGCTTGGCCATGGCGGATTCGTAGGCGTTGCGTGGCGATTGGTTGTGTTCTGGATATGGAATTAGGGATGCGGCGATTCCTAGAATTGTGTATGGTGCAATCTCAACGTGCGTTGTCCTTTCGGTGATGCGGCTTGGGGACGGCGCGATCAGCGCGTTCTCTTCTTCCTCCGCGTCCAAGTATTCGACAACTCCTCGTTCGACAAGATCGCTCCATCGCATCTCGCCTCTTTGAACCGCCTCAACATGTTCCCGGGTGAGTCTTGGTTTCGAGTTTTCGATGATTATAACCGGGCGCCGGACGCGGCCCTGGTCGCAGTTAACGTATAACTCGGACCTTCCACCTTCAGTTCGGGGTGGGGAGTATGCGATGTTAACCTCCGAGCTGATCTCGCCGGCCCGCCGCATACGAATGAGTTCCTGCGCCATCTTGTCTGCTTCGCGCACGTAACCCGCAATTAACCCATCAACAAAGACTTTTGCTCCAGCTGCACGAAGTTTGCTATCAGCCTCGTCAACGCCAACCACACCCATCCGCCGAAGCTTGGAAACGAATTCCCGTGAATCAACCCCGACTGATATAACCGCACTCAGAGCCAGGTTCTTGACTAACCCACAGTTTGATCCTTCAGGGGTCTCGCTTGGGCATAGCCTTCCCCAATGGGTTGGGTGAAGGTCACGGGCTTCTAGGTTTGGCTGGCTCCTGCTCAGGGGTGATTGAAGTCTGCGAAGGTGGCTGAGTGTTGAGGAGTAATTAGTTCTGTCGAGGAGTTGAGTCACTCCAACACGTCCGCGGACCCAATTGCCTGTTGCGATGGCGTGCTGAATCCGTTCGGTAATGATACCCGGCCGAATCGCGTTGCTGATTGAGAGTTCCGCGTGTCTACGGATTGTTATTCGCTCTAACTGGTACTTGAGATCGCGAATGAGGTTTCTGAAAGAAATTCGAAAGAGCTCGGCTAACAGAGACCCTGCGAGCTTCAGTCTCTTGTTAGCGTAATGGTCCTTGTCATCGGGTTCACGCATACCAAGCTTAATCTCGATAACGCGGCAACCAACTTCAGCGAGGCATGCAGCCTTTTCCTTCCTGTCTTCGGGGTTGCGGCCGATGTGTGGTAGAAAGTTCCTATCTATCGATGCTTCAGCCTTCTTGAGTCGGTACTCTTCAACCTGGCCGGGCGCCAACCTGTTACCGATGTACAGTAATGCGTCTCTCTGCGTCATGACGCCGACTGACTTCTCGAATGTGGAGGCGAGTTGATTTTGGAGTGGCTCGTCGCTGGAAATCATTTCAGCGATCTTCGCGTCTTCTTCATACCCCAGTGCCTTCATCATGACAACGAGAGGCACGTCTGAGGGTACGCCGGGCATTGTGATGTATATGGCCCCGTCAGTCTTCAGAGTCAGTTCTGTCCGCGCCCTGAAGCCGACTGTCGTCGAGAAGATCTTTGCCTTGTAGGTTGGATGAACGCCGGTCTGTTCTTTATCGACTAGAATCCTGTTGGCGGCGAGGTCTTCGAGTGCGACCACGACTCGCTCAGCGCCATTTACTATGAAGTATCCGCCCGGATCGATTGGGTCTTCTCCTATGCTGATTAGTTCCTCTGAGGTCATGCGTGATAAGGGACAGATCTTGGAACGAAGCATGACTGGGAAGTCGCCGATGTAAACAATCTCTGTTTGCCCTTCCCTCTCACCGATTATGGGCGTCATTTCCACATGGAGTGGAGCCGCGTAGGTTAGGTTACGTATCCTAGCTTCTGTTGGAAAGATTTGACGTTCTGATCCGTCTACTTCGGTTACCCGAGGTGTTCCAATTTCTATTTTGCCTAGTTTGATTTTCAGTGGGTAGTCTTCAATCTCAATCGGTATCTCCCCAGTCTCATCGATTATTGCCTGTAAGCCAGTTTCAATAAAGTCGTTGTAGGAGTCGACGTGCTGCCTGACCAAACCCTTCTCGTCAATGAAGTGTTTGATCAGTTCCCATATCTGAGGGCTAACGGTTGCGGCTGTTAATGACATAATATCACCTTAATCGACAACATAACGATAAACGATAACTTCCCCCGCAGTAGCGCTCTTCCGCGTTATTCGCAGAATGTCTCCCATCTTTGCGCCCAACGTCTCTGCCGCGGGGTCGTTGGACTTAATGTATGGGAGTTGATAAGGCCGGATATGAAATTCGTGCATCAATTCTTCAGCGTCTTTCTTTGAAAGCAGTTCATGTTTAGGGACGAATTGGTGCGCGAAAATATTGTATGACCTCTCTTTTTCTTTCTCTTTCTTCAAACTAAGCTTTCTCCACGGAGAAAAGGTTCATTCGGCCCAGAACCAGAGCTTCCCGAAACTTTCCCACCAAACATCCGGAGCCACGCTAATAAAGTTTCAGAGAAAACTAAACGCTCCGCTAAATACTACCGGAACAGGATCGACGCCTACTCAGCCCGAAGGCGCCCTACTCGTAAGGTAGGTCCATGCGGCCTAATAAGTTCACTTGATGGAACCCCAACACTCGTTCCAAGCTCGCAAATTGGTTCCTCCCGGATTCCACTGGTCCCTAACTCAATTGCACGCTCTTCATTCGCAATGACGCTGGCGGCTTAGTGGCAGTGGAATGACTCTACCATTGTGAGGAATAGTTTGTCGAAATCTTCGGGAGCGGTAGGTGTGAGAAGTGCGTAGATAACGAAGTATCGTGACGATTGTTGGCAGAAGAGGTGGACGGAGCATGTGACACGTGCAACTCCTTTACCTCTAGAGAAGAATCCCATGGGAGTTTCGTGAAATTGCACCATGTTATAGAATGCCTCATGTGAATTAACGCTTAGCGTCTTCTCCGTCAATCTATCGGTCTTTCCAACATTCCGACTTTTGGCCATTGATTTGATACTATGGTTAGCAAATTCGTTGGCCGTTTGAAATTTTTTCGTCACGACCGCGAGATTTCCCCAAGATAGGAATACTTTCTGTTTGTCCGGAAAATGTATGACTATGTCTCCTTTTTCGCGGCGGGTTTTCGGGTTGAATTCAAATCGGCAGACTGCTGGGTAGTCGATGGAGAACCGGTAAACGCTAAACTGCTCCAGTTCATCGCCCTTCAAGAAACAACTCTCTCTGGTCACGTCGAATCAAGGGTAGCGAGGAATTAAAGCCTACGTCGTGAAAACATACAGTGTAGACAAGCCATGACCGGGAATCAAGTCTCAGCGGAACTTCATCACTCTGAAGGTCTTAAGTTCAATGTGGAACTGGGTGGCCGGAGAATTCAGTTGGACTCCTCCAAGGAGATGGGACAAGCATTTACCCCGATGGAACTGTTCCTAGTCGCACTGGCGGGCTGCACAGCGATGGACGTGCAGTGGATTATGGACAGGCAACGGCAGAAGCTCAACCGTTTCGATATCGCCATCAATGGTACTCGACGTGAGGAAGACCCAAAATACTATGACAGCATCGACATCCGGTACTCGCTTGCGGGAGACCATATAAGAAAAGACGCGGTCGAGCGCGCGATACGACTGTCACAGGAGAAGTACTGTTCGGTGCGCGCCATGATCAAAGACTCCGTCAAGGTAAACATAACTTACACCATATCGAACGGAAAACAACCCGAGCAAGAATACACACTCGCCCCTGCGTAGACTAAACTATTAGCCTCAAACCCGGCCATGCCGACCCTGTCCAAGTTTCATTCTCCATTATGAGGGCCAATTCGTTTTTTATCTGCCCTTACATAAGCTATGGATTGACCTAGAATGGGCAACCCTAAAATGGTCCGTAAGCCAAAGAAGAAAGTAGAGAAGCCTCCCGCTGGCGGTCACGCCTCTACTGGAACAGCCTAGTAGCGGCACGCTCCTGATTTTCTCGGTGCATGCTTTGGGGCCTGCATTTATGTACGATAGACCCCATCCTGAGCCTCTCATCAAATCGCACGGTGGACTCGATTGCAGAAGACGAAACCTCAAGAGAATTACCAATACGACACCACAAAGAGGTCCATTGCAAAGAAATACGAAAATGTAAAACTGATCCTAGACTCAGTAAACAGCACCCTCCTCCCTATCGCGTTCTGTGTCATCCTATTCTTCTCCGGCGGCTCTGTCTTACTAAGTAGGCTGCTTAACTCCGTGACGAATTCCTATTGGATTTCGCTATGGTTGTATCTTGTCGTCTTTGTCATCATTCTTCAGCTCGTAGCGATGCCACTTTCCTTCTACTCAGGATTCATCGTCGACCACAAGTTCAGCTTGTCCACTCAAACTCTCCGAGGCTGGGTTGTTGATGAGTTGAAAGGGCTCGGGGTTGAGCTAGGTTTCGGAATTCTGGCGGGGTCAGTTCTCTATTACCTAATAGGAAACCTATCGCTATGGTGGATCGTCGCTGCCGCAATCTTTGCCGTCTTCTCCATACTGCTATCCATCATCCTCCCATTCGTAATCCTTCCAATCTTCTACAAAGTCAGTCCCCTCTCTGACATGAACTTGAGAGAGAGCTTGCTCCAAATGAGCAAGAGGTTCGGGGGCCGCAATGTTGACCGTGTCCTCGTGGCAGATGAGAGTCGGAGATCGATTAGAGCAAACGCCTTCTTCTCAGGCGTGGGAAAAAGCAGATCCATAGTACTCTTTGATACTCTGTTGAGCGATTTCACTCATCGCGAGATCATCACGGTGGTCGCACACGAACTTGGACACTATGTGAACAAAGACATTTGGAAGGAGGCACTGATCTCCGGCCTCTTGATCATTCTCCCATTCTGCATTGCAGATTATGCGCTAAGATCCGCTGTAGCCGCTTCCAGCTTACCCAACATGATCGACCCGGCCGGCATCCCTCTGATTTTTGCAGTCCTGATTGGGATTAGCTTCGTCCTGCAACCAATCTCTAACGGGTTGTCTCGAATCGTGGAACGCAACGCCGATGAGTTCGCTCTCAAGGCTGCCGATGATTCAGAGGCTCAAGCTTCAGCCGAGAGACGGCTCGCGGACCTCAGCCTCTCGGTTGACTCACCAAACCGATTCGTTGAACTAATATTTTACACACATCCCCCATCGTCCAAACGCGTGCAACTGGCGGAGAATTGGAAGAAATCGAAGTCGGCCAGTTAGGGAAACAGAGCACTCAAGTGTGCGAACAATTTGTTGATGACTTGGGCAGTCGCGGAGTTTCGTGCGAACGGTCCAGTAAGCCTCTTCTTGGCGGTTACTCGTATACCATTCTTATCCTTCTAATGAGTGATGGGTCGACCGCAACCAGAAGGATCGCTGTAGTCAGTTCATGAGCTAATCAATTACGCCTGCGCTCGCAAATGGGATGTAGAGATTTAGGACAGCGCCGACCCACGGATAACTGAAGACCAACGCATCAACTATCGAGGTCCCGATATCGAAGAGCATGGCAAGAAGAAAACCGCCGACGGCTAACCTCCATCGTTTGAATGAATTAGTGCGATGCCAAAGCAAACCACCGAGCAACCCTACAACTGCCATCCCAGCAGAGGTCTCATTCGTCCAAGGGCCTGGACCATAAGGAGTGAAAAAATCGCTAATTGTCATGGAGAGCCAACCTACAGCAAAACCTGAGACAGGCCCTCCCACGATTCCAGCGATGATCGCGAGAAAGGCTGTAGGTTTGATATTAGGTGGCCCTCCTGCCAAAGCGACTCTTAGCGCCGCATTCACTGCAGAAAGGCCCGCCACGAGAGCAAGAAGCCTAGTTTTGTTCTGCATTCGTGGGAGCCTTGGACGATCCATTCAGCGAGACTAGTAAAACAATAGGCTTGCAGGGATTATCAGAATATTAAGTCCATTTGCAAAATGAATTTTCGAACAGGGATTTTTCGTTCTCATAAAATAGCGCGCGATCGAGGCATCTTCATTAGTTGCAGCGTCTCGTCCCAACTTGCTAAACGTATCATGAATCGGCGCAGGGAGAACAGTTGGACTCCACAATTACGGCTCGTTCGGGAAGATGGATCTATTCGGTACTGCCGATTAACATGGCAATTGGCCCAGTTGGAACACTGGCTCAACTCTACATCCTTGAGTTACATGGTTCAGTCCTTGATATTGGTCTGGCTGCGACGCTTTTCGCTGCCGCAAGCATACCTGCCGCGATTTTTTGGGGTTTCATTACAGACCGCGTCCAAACGAGAAAGTCCCTGGTAGTTTGGAGTTATATTCTCATAGCGGGAATCCTGTTTTCCTTTGTCTTCGTCCGAACGGTCTACGGAATCATACTTGTATACTCAGCTTTCTCATTTCTTTCATCTGCCTTCGCCACCCCATTGAACCTCCTCATAATGGAGACCCAACCCAAAGCTAGTTGGGCGTCGGCGTTTGCGCGTTTCTCAATGATCTCTAGCGTGGGCTCCACTTTGGGCATGCTAATAGGCGTTGGATGGGGGGATTTTCTGCCATTAAATCTACTCGTCATAGTCCTCGGCGCGCTATCGTTAGTTTCCGCCGGGCTCTCGGTGCAGATGATCAAAGAACGCATCACCGTCTTCGAGCGCTCCATGATTGTGATGGTTAGTCAGAGCTTCTATCATGGGCTCCTAGCCTTGCCTTTACTCTTTCTGAAAATCCCTAAACTGATTGACTTCCGTCGGGTATTTCGAAGCGTGAAGTTCGGGTTAACGAGGGAGCCCGCACTCATCTACCTCTCGATCGGCGCATTCTACTTTGCCAGCGGACTCTTCAACACCTCAATTGTTCCATCACTTTTCGCGGCAAGAGTATCGAACAGCGAGGTATTCGCGGTGTCGCTGGTTGGAATGCTTGTTCAGACTCTCGCATTCAACTACCTCGGTAAACGGATCCGGGAGACTGTGATTAGGCGGACGGCTATTCAGGGTCTCCTGCTCAGAGCGTTCAGTTACACTGGTTTCGCTATCGCTGTCTTGTACTTGGCGGGTTTACCATACCTTGGTGCTGCACTATTCTTCTACCCTCTCGGAGCCGGCATAGCCTATGCGTACTACTATGCGGCCTCCAACGTAATGGTTTTCAATACGTTGGGCCGGACAAACCAAGGCTCTTCCTTGGGTGTATACAGCGCGGTTGTGGGCATGGCCACAATGGTGGGCTCGTTCATTTCAGGCCTCATCTCGTTCTACGTTGGATATTATGCGACTTTCATCGCGGCCGCCCTATGGCTCGGGTTAGCCGCTTCTCTGACCTCAGCGATTGGTGAGCAGGTGGAAAGCTCACAGTAGCGTCTCGGTCGAACATAGGCGTTGCAACTTAGCACTAAAACATGTTGAGTTTCTCGAATTGTGAGCAAGCACCTGTGACGGGTCAGTCCCGAGCCAGTCTTGCAGAACCGAGGCGTAAACGTACCGTTACCTCCAAGAAGGTAACGCGTTTAAGCGTCTAAGCGTGTTTGGTGCTGGAAATGGTATCAAAAGTCAGGAGTTAGGAGAAGAACATTGGCTAGGAAACTATCGAAATCGTCCGTTCTTCCTATCGCAGGGGTTCTGGTCATTGTCTTCTATTGTGTCTTCACGCTCACATCCATAGTGTTCTTTCCAAGGTCCGTCAGCCCTCTGAGGGATTGGCTAAGCGACTTAGGAAACTCGGGTTACAATCCTCATGGAGCAATCTTCTACAATGTCGGCTGTGTTCTCACGGGGCTTGCACTGTTCCCATTTTTCGCGGGATTGTACTATTGGTACACTGATGAAAAGTGGCGAAAGTCACTGATAGTGATGACTCAAGCAGTCGGCTTCATAGCGGCCTTCGCATTGATGATGATCGGTGTCTTCTCCGAAAATGCTGGAACAATACACCACTTGTGGTCGCTAGTATTCTTCATCTTCAATCTCATGGTCTTGATATTGGCAAACGTCTCACTGTTAACCCATCCGAAGTTCATGAAACCTATCGGGTACTATGGCCTCGTTGTCGCCGTGATCAACGTGCTCTTTGTCGGCTTGTCGTACACATCAATACTCGAATGGTTCACGGTCTTCACAGCACTCGGCTACGTAGGATTGCTCGCTTACAATACGCATAAGATATCGTTACTAATGAAAAGTTTCACAGAGTAGTTCCAGGAGCAGATCATCCACGTTCCAGGTTCTGGAGGAAAGAATACGACAATCAACCGGGGTTGGCACCAAAAACATCCGATGCCCAAGAAACCAAGCATACAACAAAGAATCAAATGGCACCTAGACCATCAAAAAAACTGCGCATGCAGGCCGATTCCTCTAAGCATAAGTCCTCAGATCAGGGAGAGGAAAAACAGCTAAGACGCAAAGACCTCACCATTATCTTTCGATACAGCGCCATTATCGACTCTCATGCCGAGATCGTCAACTTATCCAATCACTCGATCCAGGGACCCAAAGCCTGTTAACGGTCCGTCAAGTATTGCCATCAATGAGACATCATTAAAGGAATACGACGTTATCGCGATTGGGACTGGGTCAGCAGTGTATGTGGTAGATGGCATGATGCAACGGAACCCGAACATCAACGTGGCTGTTATCAATAAGGATGAGCCGGGCGGTATATGCTTACAACGGAGCTGCATTCCGTGAATCCAGATTCTACGGTAAAAGGGCTACGGGAATCCGTAGGCATTACGCATGGCTCCGGAGACGCCTACAACGCTGACTTGAATGGGACGATGAATATTGGTAAAAGGTTCTGGGAGCAAGCCTTCCAGGACGGGGCGACTGGTTCTACGCCCGTAACTCTCCCTGAGCCCAACCCGAGGACGCATGATGAGGAGAAGTTACCAAACAAAGAGGTAACAGGCCCTCAACGTACTCCGGTCTGATAATTCCACGAACAAGCTATTTGGGCCAGGCAACGTCCTTGCCTGCGGCGAGAAGCGTGCAGGTGTCCTTCGGACGAGGCTCGATGAGGCTGGAGTTCGAAGAAGGCAGGCCGGTCGAGACAGTTTCACCGGCCGATGCTCCTCCCGACCCAGAGTCGATTCGCCGTTCTATTGCAAATCCTATTGATTCCGAGGACTTCGTCTCGTTCATTTCTGATAAGCAGAAAATCCTCGTGGTGGTTAACGACCATACGCGGTCGACGCCAACCGCGGAGGTTTTGAAGTACCTCGAATTGAGAGGTAAAGAGGTTACCACAGTCATCGCCACTGGATCACACAGGGCCCCTGCTCAAAGGGAGTTTGAGGCGATCATTGGGGGCAAGATGCCTCCGTACGGAGGAAGAGTCGTCGTTCACAATAGCAAGGATACGACTTCGCTGAGACCGATGGGAAAGACTAGCAGAGGAACCGAGTTATCTTTCAACTCTCTTGTTTTTGAGGCTGATGGCATCATCCCGGTTTCCTCTGTGGAACCGCACTATTTCGCAGGTTACACCGGCGGCCGAAAATTCCTCCTACCCGCCCTAGCGGGTATCGACTCCATTACCAACAATCACTGTCTGGCTGCGGAGGAGAGTTCTAGGGTTCTGAGGTTGGAGGGAAACCCGGTACACGAGGATTTCATGGAAGCCTTGGATATGTTTGGAAGATTCAATGACATATTCTCAATACAACTTGTTCTCAACGCGAAATCGCAGATAAGCTACACTTGCTCAGGACACATTATCCAGTCATTCAAACAGGCTGTCGAGTATGCGAAGCAAATTTACGTACCGAAAATTCAGGAGAAAGCAGACGTTGTAATCTCCGTAAACAAACCACCCTTAGACATCGACCTCTATCAATCCCAAAAAGCGCTCGACAACGTCAAACTCTCCGTCAAGGAAGGTGGAATAATTATCCTGGTCTCCAGTTGCCCCGAAGGCATAGGCGACAGCAACTTCTACAGACTCCTAACGTCCGAGGGCGGAGGGGTCGGTAAGGAAAACTCACGTAAATTTGGTTATCATAAAGTTGTGAAATTGACGAACCTGCTCAAAAAAGCAAGTGTCTTTGCTGTCACCAGCCTTCCCGAGTCGGTTCCGAAGGCAATAGGTCTAGCGCCCTACCAAGATTTGCAAAAGGCGTTGGCAGATGCAACCAGAATTAAAGGAAACAAGTCTCGTGTTCTGATAGTATTAGATGGTGCGATCACAGTACCCGTGCCGTAGACTTCTGAACGGCTTTCGAAGTCACTCTTCATGATTGGAATAATTTTGATGTGAAGCAGGTGGAATCGGCCGATGACTTGACCCTAGTCTATCCGACGAAGGGTACCAAAGCCCTGAGACCAAATTACTTAATTGAGGCCATCATCCTCAAACGCTTAAACAACTGAATTCATCGTCTGTCAGGGAATGTAGATTTTGGGGAAAATGTTCATAGTTATTTCTGACGAAACCGAACGCAGACTCCGACTGGCCGTTGTCACAATCCTCGGCGGAAAGAAGGGCGACCTAAGCAGTGCCATCGAGGTGGCCATCAAAGAATGGTTGGACAAACATGCCACAGAAGCCGACATTACTAAATGGGTGCGCGGCCAG
>Ga0181533_1000134_pt1 | contig 92827 bp, 82 predicted proteins | sample PEATcosm2014_Bin_45_FD_119772 | JGI IMG/M metagenome (GOLD analysis project Ga0181533, IMG submission 119772) | Peatland microbial communities from MTU Mesocosm Facility, Houghton, MI, USA - PEATcosm2014_Bin11_60_metaG | ecosystem: Environmental > Terrestrial > Soil > Wetlands > Peat | place... | reverse complement strand
CCGACAGCACCCTGCGCAGTGATTCGTACTTTTCGCGAACCGCTCCTACTAGTCCATTCCGCTTCATGCAGTTAGACTACAATACATTCGCTACATGTACAAGTTATTTATGCGCAATTCCTTCGTATCGAATCCTTTGCCCGATTGGGCCTTGGCTTTTTCGGGACTGGCTGCCTTGGTTGCGGCTTGAGAGTTTTGCTTCACGCCCTGCGCCTGCTTGCTCGCGCTTTTGTCGTCGGCAGCGAGCGTCAACGAGAGCAAGCCTGCAACGATCAGCAGGCACAAAACGGATCTGAGCTTCATTCATCCTCCGGGATATTGTGCTTGAGCACTGATTGACGAAACGCTGGCGTTCCTGAGACTACTCTGGCGAGAGTACATCAACGGCTGTCAATGTCAACGGAGGAATATCGGCAACGTGGGCTGAATCCCAGCCACTAAGTGGTACTCAAAGGACGAATTGCGGCTCTGTAAGCCGTCCACCTCGGTTTCTGAAGTCGACGCCTGTAACGCGCGTGCTTGTTTGACATGCTGGCGTCCGACTCTTACGCGGCTTTCGCCCTGCTTTCCTCGCCGCTGTCGACGTAGGAATCCACGTTGATGTGGAAAGACTCCAACAGGCAACCGCGGCCCGGCATGGTTAGCCGGTTGATCGAAGTGATTGCGTCGTTCAGGTCTTTTGCCGTCATCTCTTTTACCTTGAGCGTGATATCGAGGTCGTATTTCACGGGGCCGCCTCGCTCTTTCCCGAATTCTGTTTTTCGGTCAGACAGAGTTCCCCCTAACATCCGCGCAAGACTGAATAGCGAGCGGCTACTGCAAACCGGGCATTTGTCATTCGAGCTGGTGCTGACTACCTCGCAGTCAATACACAACACGGCATCTTGCATGGAAATGAAACTTCGATCCGGACCAGCTCCGCCATGCATCATAGGCCCCCTTTTGATCGTGGCTACTACAGAGGGCTGAGCATGCCTCTGAGTTGCCTGCGGCTGGGAGGAAAGTGCGGAGTCAGCACGCTGTAGCCGTAACGCACAACGGCAACCGGCGTGCCCGGTCAGCATGCATCTGCTTGACTTTTCGTCGCATTTTAATAGATATTAATTTCAAGAGCGGGTGAAGGAGTTCGCCTTTAACCGCTGTCCCACCAAAAGCCGGGACAGATGATGACTCCTGACAGGGATTCTTGTCGCGGAGTCATGTTTCCCGGCAACGATCCACTACAAACAAGGAGCTGCGTTCAATGGAGAACGTGTGGGTACTTGCCGCGTTGTGGGTGGGTTTGGCGCTCATCGCCACGCTGCTTGCGATTTGGTTCAAGATTTCAACTGCGCTTACGGAGATTGTCGTTGGGACGGTTGCTCAATTTGTCATTATGGCTTTTATCGGTCATGGCGGGCTTGGGGCAAAGGCTGGCTGGGTTACTTTCCTTGCGGGAGCAGGCGCCGTTGTCCTCACTTTCCTTGCCGGCGCCGAACTCGATTCCGTGATTTTCCGCACCAAATGGAAAGAGGCGACGGTTGTGGGGCTCGTGGGCTTTTTCGGTCCTTTTCTTGGCTGCGCGGCCATTGCCCACTACGTACTCCACTGGGGAGCACGTCCCAGTTGGTTGGCTGGAGTCGCTCTGAGTACCACATCAGTTGCCGTCGTCTACGCAGTAATGCTAGAGCTCGGGTTCAACAAGACTGATTTCGGCAAAGCCATTCTGGCATCTTGCTTCATAAACGACATCGGAACCGTCATCGCACTCGGCTTGATCTTCTCGCCCTTCACGCTGAAGACGCTGATATTCGTCGTAGTTTCTGTCCTGGTGTTTGCCGCTCTGCCGTTCGTGACTCCGAGGTTCTTTCACAAATATGGCGGTCGAGTGTCCGAACTGGAAGCGAAGTATCTGCTGTTCGTGCTGTTTGCCATGGGAGGACTGGCTGTTTGGGCGGGCAGCGAAGCCGTGTTACCGGCTTATATGATCGGAATGGTGCTGGCGGGCACGATCGGCAAGGATCACATTCTCGTACGCCGCTTGCGCACCTTGACCTTTGGACTCCTGACACCCTTTTACTTCCTCCGTGCAGGATCATTCGTTTCGGTTCCGGCGTTGCTTGCCGCTCCGCTGGTCTTCGTTGTATTGTTCTTCGCCAAGATGTTCTCAAAAATTGTCGGTCTGCTGCCCACCGTAAGGGCTTTTCAGTATCAGCGGGAAGAGGGCCTCTATTACACATTGATGATGTCCACCGGCCTGACGTTCGGAACCATTTCGGCCTTGTTTGGATTGAACCACAACATCATTACGGAAGCTCAGTATTCGTTCTTGGTCGCAACCGTGATCGGTAGTGCCGTTATCCCGACCGTTATCGCGAATGCGTTTTTCATGCCGAGGCATTTGCTACCGAAGGCCGCGAAAACCACAAAGCAAGCACAGGCTCTGCCGTTAGAAGTGCTCGCAGATGCAGACGCAGACTAGGAGGCGCTATGGAGCACAGGAGACATACGCGTTTTCAAAAAATTTTGATCGGCTACGACGGGTCCGAACAGTCCGAAAAGGCGGTCGATGCCGCCATATCGATTGCCCGATGTCATGACGCATACGTATTGGCTCTGGCGGTGGCGCGTCCTCCCGAACCGCCAACCTCGGTGGAGCTGGAGGCGACCCTGGACGATGCGCGAGAACATTTCGAAGCCGGCCTGAAGAAGGTTGTCGAACGCGCGCAAGACCAAGGCGTGACCATCGAAACCGATTTTGCCGTCGGCCACCCCGGAGAGCAGCTTATTCACCGCGCGGAGGAGGAGCATTTCGATCTGATCATCGTCGGTCGCAGAGGAACGTCGCTGTTCCAAAAGATGATCCTGGGGTCGGTATCGGAACGCGTGCTTCGCTATGCACATTGCCCGGTGATGGTGGTGAAGTGAGGCGCGATGAAAATCGTCATCATTTCAGACTTGCATGGCAACTTCGATGCGCTCTCCGCGCTCCCGGAGTCTGGCGATGAGCTTTGGGTGCTCGGAGACCTCGTGAACTATGGACCGCAGCCCTCCGAAGTCGTGAATTTTGTGCGTGGCCATGCAGCCGCTGTGGTCCGTGGCAATCACGACAACGCGGTAGGATTTGACGTGGACCCGCGCTGCAACCCTCGCTATCACGCCATGGCCAGCGCCACCATGCAGGTCAGCAGTGCTGAGCTGGATGAAGAAGCTAAAGAATTTCTTCGTGGCCTACCCAAGACGAGAATCCTGGAACATGACGGTAAGCGCTTCCTCTTGTGCCATGCCATCCCCTCCGATCCGCTTTTTGGGTATTGCCCAGAGGGCTCGGACAAATGGCAGCAAGAGGTGCGAACAATCCAGGCCGACTATCTTCTGGTTGGCCACACGCATACGCCATTCATTAAACGGGTGGGGCAAACAACCGTGGTCAACCCAGGCAGCCTGGGGCAACCGAAGACCGGCAAGCCAGACGCCTGTTACGCGGTGTGGCAGGACGGGCATTTCGAACTGAAACAGTTTTCCTATGACTTGGAGCGTACTTTAGAGCGCATCCAAGGCATGCCCGTGCCTGCCGACATCCAGCGAGATCTGGCGACGGTCCTGCGCACAGGCTCCGTCTAACAGAATGGACAAGTCGCCGATCGCTTTATGCGATTGTCCGTGCAGGGCAGAAACAATGCGGGCAAGTGAACACTCCGATCCTTCGCTGAACGAATACCAGCTTCGGGCTCTGCTTGTTTCCTGTCAGCACATTGATAAGCTGCTAGGCGAAATCGAAGGCGTATTGAGCAGTTCCCAATCAGGGTCGGCTTTCCCTAAGTATTTTGACGATCTTTCGCCCTTACAACACGACACAATCGACGATTACATCCGCCGCATGCGCGCGGATCTTCTCCGAATAGCTGCGGAGCAGGACATCGTTTCAGAGAGAGCGAAAATCCCAGCATCGCATTCTATCCACGCGACCATGACCTTCATCGAGATCGCTATCGAGGAGCTCAGTCCGGACAAGATGCGAGGTTACGGGCCTATGTCCAAAGCTGGTGCGGCATATTTGAATGAACTGGTACAGCAGCTCCATGCGTCCGCCCAGCAACTGCATCGATACGTGCTCCAGCGTGGCACACCGAAATGAAAGCGATCCAAAGATGACGGCTGTCTTTCATCGAGAAGAAGAGATCGACGCCCTGCGCAAGCGGTTTGCAGTCCGCAAGTCTGTCTTGCTCCACGGACCGTCAGGCGTCGGGAAGACGTTGCTTCTTGAACACGTCATGCCAGACTTTCCTCACGTTTTGTACTGTGCGCAGTCAAGCAGTTCGCAAGCGGTATTTCGCAGCCTGGCCGAGGTTCTGGCGCAGAAGAAGGACACGGTGATCCTCCGCAAGCTGGGCGGTCGCCCGGCGGAGACCATCCGGCAAAAAACGGCTGTTTCGCTCAAGGGAATTGTCCTAAGTGTTCTGCGCGGGGCGAAGTACATGGTTGTTCTCGATCACCTGCATCGTCCCTCGCATTCCTTCGCCGCGATGGTTCATGAATTAATGATCTCCTGTTCCGTCCCCGTAGTTGCCGTAGCGAGGTCTGCGCATATGGAAGATGCTGGGTTTGTCGCCCCGCTATTCGCAGACCGCGCTGACAAACTCGCAATCAAGAACTTCGATCCTGAGACGGCCCAGGGATTTGCCAAGCTGTCTGCGGAAGATCTTAAGCTCCGCGCAGAAAACCTCGACGATTTTCTTACCCGTCTCGTTGAGTTCAGCGAGGGCAATCCGGGAGCGATCGCGAGCATGATCGACATGGCAACGACGTCGAAGTATCGTCTTGAGGATCACATCATAGTCTCGCCGCTTTACATCGACTTTCGGCTTCGGTGTGCAGCCGCGAACTCGGAGTAGATAGGCGTCGGAAAACGAGTATTGGCAGCTTGAGGTCTACTGAGCTAAGAATGTCTACGCAATCCGATTCAATAGCTGACGATGAGGGCCAGCGGGTGACCACGACGAGCGATGCCAAGCCAAGTCTCGAATTGGGCGATGCCGTACTCCTGCGGCTGGCTGCTATTGCCGACGAGTTTGGCGCGGAGCACACCTCCGGCGATGCTCGCTCCGTGGCCGAGCGGGTTGCGGAAGGCCGGTTCTATGTTGCTTGCGTTGGTCAGTTCAAGCGGGGCAAGTCGACGCTGATCAACGCCCTGATTGGCGCTTCGATTCTTCCCGCGGGAGTAGTGCCGGTCACCACCGTGCCAACCGTCATTCGCCATGGCGACCACCCCCGGGCGCGGATACGTTTTCAATCCGAGGGCTGGTCCGCTGTCCCGCTGGACAAGCTGGATGAGTATGTCTCCGAAGACAAGAACCCGGAGAATACGAAAGCGGTGGCGGGTGTGGAAGTCTTTTTTCCCAGCTCCCTGCTCGCCTCCGGCATGTGTTTTGTCGACACGCCTGGGCTTGGCTCGGTATTCGCCGGCAATACCGCCGCCACCAACGATTTCATCCCGCACATCGATGCCGCGATGATTGTCATCGGCGCTGATCCGCCCATTTCCGGCGAAGAGCTTGCCATTGTCGAAACCGTCGCGAAGCAGGTCAGCAACTTATTGTTCGTGCTCAACAAGGCCGACCGCGTGGGTCCGGGCGAGTTGGCTACGGCAACGGCGTTTGCACGCCGCGTGCTCGAAAAGCGGCTTAACCGGCCAGTTCCGATGATTTTCGAAACCAGCGCAACGGAACAGATCGAGAATCGCGGCTCCGGACGCGGCTGGAGCAAGCTGGTTGCGGCCCTGCAAGAGCTGGTTGAGAACTCTGGAAGCAACCTGGTGCGCGAATCGGCACAGCGCGCTTTGACGCGCACAGCGGAGCAACTGCTTCGGATCATTGCCGAAGAACGGCAAGCCTTGCGGCGCCCGGTCGAGGAGTCGCAGCGCCGGATCGCTCAATTGCGCGAAACGCGCGCCCAGGCCGAGACATCCATGCGCGAACTTGGCTACCTTTTCACAGCCGAGCAGCACCATCTTTCAGACATGTTTGGCGACCGCCGGCGAGAGTTCCTGGCGAAGGTGCAACCGGAGGCGCAGCAAGCGCTCGAAAGAGTGTTTCACAAGCTGCGGCGAAGAAGCGGGCCTGCATTCCGTCGCGAACTGATGCACACCGCACAGCAAATGGCAAAGGAACGGCTGCTGCCATGGCTTGAGCGTGAAGAGCACGATGCAGAGCGAGCTTACAGGGCCGTTGCTAAGCGCTTCATTGAGTTCGCCAATGAGTTTCTCAACAGACTGGCCACGACTGGCGTACCGGAACTGGCGCAGCTTCCGCGTGCCCTCGACCCGGAAAAAGGGTTCAGAGCGCGTTCCGAGTTCCACTTCAACCTGCTCGAGCGTATCGCGGCGCCGGCATCGCCTTTTCGCCTGATCGCCGACCTTGCACTGGGTGCGGTTGGAGCATATGGTCCGTTCCAACGCGACGCGCAGCAGTTCCTGAATCAGTTGCTCGAATGGAATAGCGCGCGTGTTCGCAGTGATGTGGACAACCGAGTCATGGAAAGCCGGCACTGGCTGGAAACCGAAATTCGCATCCTTTTGCGGGAAGTCACCGCGGTGGCCGAACGCGCACTAGACCATGCGCGCACCCTGCAAGCGGAAGGCGCTGCAGCCGTAGACAATGCCTTGGCGCGTCTGGATGCACTTGAGGCCGAAATCAGGTCTTTCGTCACGAGTAGCGTCACGGCTCTGTGATGACCATCATGACCGCTGATCAGAGAGCGGGGGCATCGCCGCAGCGTGCTGGAGTACCTCCTGCCTGCTGTTCACGCGTACGCTGCAGGCCGGACGCATTTTTTCACGGTTGTCCAGGGGGCACCCGATGAAGTTTCAAGGCATCCTCTTTCAAAGCACGCTAGACCGTGTTCCAGACGAGCAGCTCACCGCGCCCGATTTTTTCGTTGATCTCAATCTCGATCAGATCATCGCTGCGATTGTGGCGGGCAAAGAGGAATACAATCTAAACCCCTTCTTTTATGCGTCCTTGCGCGACGTTGACGCCATTACCTGGCGCCACGAAATCATGCAGGATCTCGAAAGTATCCGCCTGTTCGACAACATCAAGGCCTTTGCCGAAAACATGCGCGCGATGCGCAAACATCTCGCCCAAGCCGACAAGCTCTATTACAAGCTCCAAAAAGAGCGCTGGTTTCTTGACGCGGTGGACATTTATTGCGATGCCGTGACCCGCCTGGTTCATGACTTGTCCGTTACAGAATTCACATCCCGCGGTCTTTTGGCGTTCAGAGAATATGTGACCTGGTATGCCGCATCCGAGCGCTTCATCTCGCTTCTTGAGCAAACGAAAAAGCTCGCGGCCGATCTCTCAGCAATACATTACACCGTTCTCATCAATAGTCCCCACGTCCAAGTCCGCCACTTCAGCGGCGAGCCCAATTACAGCGCGGAGGTCGAGGCGACATTCGAGAGATTCAAACAGGGGGGCGTCAAAGATTACACCTTCAAGTTTAGCGACTCACCGGAAATGAACAACGTAGAAGCCCAGATCCTGGCTCTGGTGACTCAGTTGTACCCAGAAGTATTCTTAGCACTCGAAAATTACTGCACCGCCAACAAAGATTATCAGGACAGCACGATCGTCACATTCGACAGGGAAATTCAATTCTATGTCGCCTATCTGGAGCACATCGCCCGCTTCAAAAAAGCGGGGTTGAATTTCTGCTATCCGCGCGTTGTCCAGGAATGCAAGGAAATTTACAATTATCAAGGGTTCGATCTGGCCTTGGCCGGCAAGCTCATCCCCGAGCGTGCTGCCGTTGTTTGCAACGACTTTCACCTCAGGGGCCGGGAGCGCATGATCGTCGTATCTGGTCCGAACCAAGGTGGTAAGACGACCTTCGCCCGTGCCTTCGGCCAACTGCATTATCTCGCGAGCCTGGGCTGTCCCGTCCCCGGTACGCGAGCGCAACTCTTCCTCTTCGACAAGCTCCTCACGCATTTCGAGAGAGAAGAAAACATCAACAATCTCCGTGGCAAGCTCCAAGACGATCTCGTCAGGGTTCACCAAATCCTCGATCGCGCCACGCCGAACAGCATCATCATCATGAACGAGATTTTCACGTCCACCACGTTGAGGGACTCCATCGTCCTGAGCAAGAACATCGCAGCGAAGCTCACGGCATTGGACCTGTTGTGCCTTTGGGTGACGTTCGTCGATGAGTTGGCGTCGCTAGGTGAGCAGACCGTGAGCATGGTCAGCACGGTCGTCCCCGAGAATCCTGCGCTGCGAACCTACAAGATCATCAGACGGTCCGCGGACGGTCTCGCCTACGCAATGTCAATCGCCGAGAAGTACCGGCTCACCCACACTATGATCAAGGAGCGCATCGGCTCATGAAGGCGCATCTCCTGCATCGCGATCAAGACATCGACCTACAGCGGCCGTTGCCGTGGAACGAGGAAGCGCTCACCAAAGACCTGGCGCTGAACACCTTGTTCAACACGATTGCGCGGGGCGACAAATTTGTCTTCGAGGTGGCAAGAAACGTTATCTTGTCGGGCTTGGATAATGATCTTGCGACGATCCGATATCGCCAGAATATTCTGCAAGATTGCCTGAACCACCCTGCCGTGGTCCGGGAGCTTTACGCTGTCGTCGTCGAGGCAATGGAAAAGGAGAAGAAGCACTATTACTTCAGTCTCTGGCGACATCCCGATTGGTTACTACGGGGATCGATAGAACTTTTGGAGATGTTCCTAGGCATGGTCAAGAAGCTGAGGAAGATCGCCGATTCGCATGCCGACAAATTCGTTTCGGAGGGCTGGACGGCTTTCTTTGCGACGTTGCAAAGAGAGCTTAGTGACGAGTACTTCTTCCGTGTCCGGTATCACTTGGAGCAGTTGAAGTTCCGCAATGGTGTGTTGCTCAGCGCCGGATTGGGCAAGGGCAACAAGGGCACAAATTATGTCCTCCATATCCTTCGCCAACCGCACCACCGAAGGTGGGAGTGGCTGACATGGCTCGTCACGGAGTGGCTGAAACAGTTCTTCAGATGGGAGTGGCTGGCGCGGCGTTTCGGGCGACGACCGTCGGTTTTTGAATTCACGCTCCATCCTCGCGATGAAAGTGGTGCCAAGGCGCTCGCGGAACTGCGAGACCGGGGGATTAGCCTCGTTGCCATTGCGCTCACCCAATCGAAGGATCATGTGCGCAGCTTTTTCGACATGCTGCGGACAGAACTGGCGTTCTACGTCGGTTGTGTGAACCTGCACGAGCAGCTTGCCAGGAAGGGGGAGCCTACGTGCTTTCCCTTGCCAGCGGCGGCCGAGGAGCACCGACTGTTGTTTCGCGGAATATACGATGTCTGTCTGGCGTTGAGCCTGGACCAACGCGTGGTCGGCAACGATGCGAATGCCGACAAGCAAGACCTGGTGATCGTGACGGGCGCCAACCAGGGCGGCAAATCGACTTTTCTTCGCAGCGTCGGCTTGGCTCAGTTGATGATGCAATGCGGGATGTTCGTGCCGGCTGATTCTTTCTGTTCCAGTGTCTGCGACGGCCTTTTCACGCATTACAAACGGGAAGAAGACACCAGCATGAAAAGTGGAAAGCTCGATGAAGAGCTCAGCCGGATGAGCGATATCGTCGACCATATCACTTCACATCCCATGATCCTGTTCAATGAATCCTTTGCGGCGACCAACGAGCGCGAAGGCTCGGAGATCGCGCGGCAGATCGTGTCGGCTTTATTGGATAATCGGGTCAAGATTGTTTGCGTGACGCATCTTTATGAATTGGCGCATGGCTTCTATGAGAGGAACCAGGGAAACGTTCTGTTCCTGCGAGCCGAACGGCAAGCCGACGGAGCCCGGACATTCAAATTGATCGAAGGAAAGCCGTTGCAGACGAGTTTCGGCGAAGACTTGTACAACAGCATCTTTGGCGCTTTGATTGGCTAGAAATGCCGCTGCCACCGTCTCGTTGTGGATGGCGGCTGGGACCGCTCACCAGCCGGGTGGCACCGTACACGGGCGGCGTGTGGTCGCCATGTTCGCTAAGCGCGAGATTAAAGGAGGTGCTTTGCATGCGACGTAGGGCTGCCGTTCTGTTGACCACTGTTTTTCTAGTCATCTGCACCTGCCGGCTCCGTGCCGAAACGGCAAACAGCGCGGCACCTCAACCAGCCGAGCCGCTAATATCTGTTATGGTCGGCAGCATTTTTGATGGCAAGTGGGGATATATCGATAAGACGGGGAACTTCATCATCTCGCCACGGTTCGAGTCTGCTGCCGGCTTTTCCGAAGACCTTGCAGCCGTCGAGCTTGGCGGTAAGTACGGCTTCATAGACAGAACCGGCAAGTTCGTGATCCCTCCGCAGTTCGATGCTGCTGACAGCTTCTACGAGCAAATGGCTCTGGTATGGTTGAACGACAAGTTTGGCTTCATCGATAAGACGGGAAAGTTTGTCATCAAGCAGCGGTTCACTCAGGCGTTTGGCTTCCATGAACAACTTGCGGCGGTGAAAGTCGGCGAGAAGTGGGGCTATATCGACAAAACCGGGAATTTCGTGATTGCTCCACAGTTCGATTATGCCTTGAACTTCCACGAACACCTGGCAGTCGTGACCATCGATCACAAAGCCGGATACATAGACACCACTGGAAAGTTCGTCATTGCGCCGCGCTTTCCTTATGCGCATCCATTCATCGATCAACTGGCGCTTGTGGGCCTGGACGGCTATGGTTACATCGACAAAACGGGGACAATCGTCGTTACTCCGCAGTTTCCTTTGGCTTTCGACTTCTCCGAAGGGCTGGCCGCCGTGAGCATCGGGGGGGCACGTATGCCTATATCGATACGACAGGAAAGATTGCCATCGCTCCACAATTTAGCGATACCGGCAAGTTCTCCGAAGGGCTGGCTGCCGTGCAGGTCGAAGTCAAGGACCATTACAAGTATGGGTATATAGACAAGACCGGAAGGTTCGCGATTCCTCCGCGGTTTGATTACGTTTGCCGCTTCCGCGGAGATCTGGCTGCCGTGCGCGTCGACCGTAAATGGGGTTACATCGATCGCACGGGAAAGTTCGTGATTACCCCGCGCTTCGATGACATCTGGGGCTGCGGGATAGAGCCACTTGGCTCCTAGCGCGCCCTTGCACCGCGCCTCGGGCCTCAATAGCGGAAACGGTAGCGAACCTCGGCGTATATCTGCCGCGGGTCGTTGTAGTGAAATCCGCCGAAGGTCAGACTGTTATCAAGCAGCAAGCGCCGGTTAGTCAGGTTCAGCACGTGCACAGCCGCGGATACGCGTTCGCCGAGCTGTTTGCCCAGGGAAGCATCCCATTGCGCGTGTCCGGGCAGGTAGGGTGGCGGAGCGTTGCCGTTGGTAAATCCCGAGCCGTAGTAGAAATTCATCGCCAGAAAGCTGCGCCATGGAAGGTTCACGTCGCCCCCGACGTTCAGTGTATTGCGCTGGTCGTGATCGAGCGGGAATAGCGGTGTTGCCGGCGAAAAATCGGTCAGGCCACCGGTAATCGCGCCGCCACCGTAGGCCACCTGGTTGGAGTAGGCGAGGCGCAGTTGTGCGCGCTTCGCTATGCGCGGGCTTCTGAGCGTGAGTTCCCACGCTCGAATGACGGCCTTGCCGATGGTGATCGGGAAAAAGATGTTCGACTCGCCGACATTATTGTGATCAAAAAAGTTGGTGGCAACGGTTTTGAAGTTGTCCACGTCCAGAAACCAGCCGCGGAATGGGATGCTGATGCCAAACTGGTATTCGCGATCACGTTCGCCGCGCAGCGGAATAAATCCCAGGCTCTGGCTGGTGACGAATTGCAACAGCGGCCCGGACGCGGTGAGCAACGGCGGAGCCTGATAGTAGTTTCCATAAAACCCGCGTAGCACCCAGCGCAACTTGGGAATCATCACGGTTGCCCCAACGCGCGGGTTGACCGCCGTCTCCGTTACGCCTCCGGAAAAGTGCGTAGGACGCATACCGGCCATTAGCGTAAGCCACTGTGTCACCTTCAACCGGTCGTCCACGAAGAAGGCAAGCAGGCTGCCGTTGGCCAATTCATGGTCGGTAAAGTTGGCGCTGCTGCCATCGTTGAAGATAACGCCGAAGGTCTGATTGTCGTGCTGTCCGAAGCCGTAAGCGCCAATCTGCAGGTTATTAGGCCCGGTGTTGGCGCTGAAAGTTACCTGCGCTCCACCGTAGGTTGAAGCGCGAAGGTCGGTGGTGGCGGTTGGCGTGTCGTTCGGATTGCTCTCGTAGTTGGCGCTGTTGTAGTGAAAAAACGGAGAAACTGTCAGCAGCATCTTCGGGTTGAAGACATGCACCCAGGAGAAGTTCACCACCGCATCGGCCTCGTGCTGTCCGTCGCGTAGTCCACTACTGTTGTACTGTTGATTTCCCGCCGAGTTCGGGGACGGGTCATAGGGTATTTGATAAAAATCACGGCGCAGCAAGCTGATCAGCCGCAGTTGGTCCGATGGCTTCGGGTTGTAGATCAGTGAAGTGAATCCTCCGTAGCCGTTTTCCGCATCGTGCACGACATTGGCCACCGGGGTTTGCACGCCGTAATTGCTGCGGTTGCCATTGACGCTCGCGTAATACGCAAAGCGTTCCGTGTGTCCACCCAAATTGAATTGGTCGTTCGTCTGGTAGAAGTTGCCGAAGCTGGTTATCAGCTCGGCTTCGTTACTCCGTTCGAATCCGGTACGTGGAACGACATTGAAGACACCATAGGTCCGGTCGCCAAACTCAGCCGTGTAACTGCCCCGGTTCGCTTCCAGGTAATCCACATCTTTGGGATCGAACTGCGGTCCCAGGTTGGAAGCGATATTCGTGTTAGGCACCGGAACACCGTCGATCAACCAGCTCACCTGGTGTCCGCCGCGCATGTGCAGTTGGTCATGTGTCACATAGGCGCCCGGCACAAAGTCGGTGATCATAGCCAGGCTGTTAGAACGATCCGCACCGGGAGTACGTTCCACGTCGGTTCGATCCACAATTGTTTTTGGCGTAGGAGTGTCGGTCGGAATAACTTCAGGTGCGGCTGTAACGTTGACGGATTCGGTGACGCCTGCCACGCGCAGTGCAAAGTGCACGACGGGTTGAGTGCCGGAATGAACGACTACCGGTTGCGTCATTTCCGCAAAACCCGCACTGGTAACGCTCACCGTGTATTCGCCCACAGGCACGGCCATGAACTCAAAGGTGCCACTGCTTCCCGTGGTTGAGCTCCGCTTCCAGTCAGATGAAACCGCGCGCAACGTGACTTCAGCTCCGGAGACCGGATGGTGCTGCGTATCGTGAATGACTCCTTGGACGGAACCGAAAACGGTGCCATACGCCGAGGCTGCCAATAGAAGCATGCAGGCGAGAAAAAAATTGCGCAGATAGGACATCACTCCTCCCGACTGCCGCCGATCAATCCTGGCCAGACGATATACCTGGCGCGGGTTTTCGTGCCGGAATCGATGGTTTCGCTTTGACTACCGGGACCTAGTCGAGGAGAGAGGGAGGTCCGCGCTTCCAGTTAACGCGCGCTTCAGAGATGCGTGCCGCAAGAGTGTCTTGAACGAAGACTGCGGGATGGCTGACCAGTCCGACGTAGTAAATCGAGTGCAAAGGAATTCCCGCGCCACGCCGGTCACTCGGCGCAAATAGCGCGGAGCGGAAGGGACACGGCGCAGAAGTACTTTCCGCCGTTGTCCCGCGCTGCTGCTTCAACGTTGAACCCGCATCCTGAAGCAGCATTGCGCAGTGATGCCGGCCGTCTCTTTGGCAGCAGGCCGGTAGCGTGGATGCCGGAGCGGAAATCGCCAGCGGTAGGCTAGTAGGCAACAGCAGGGCAATCAGAATCGCCGCGGCTACAGCATTACGCATTGGGGAGTAGATGTACCGGAAATGCAAGTTGTTTGCCTTGACGCCGACTGCACACAGCACCCAGCCAGCAAAGGAACTAAGGTTTCCCTAACCCATACCCCTCTAATACCCTAACCCATACTTAGTTCTGCCGTCGCGAAATGTTTACGGAAGGCGCCGGAGCGGACGCTTCTCCAGAGCCGACGGCATCTTATACAGAGTTCCTGGGCAGATCTGCGCGTGCGCAGCGCGGTAGGAAGGAAGCACAACACGATTATGCAAGGAGTCCCGGCCGAATGAAACGTTTAATAGAAGCGACATATTCCCTGTTTGTAACGCTCATTTCAACACTCGTGTTTTGCGCGATGAGCATCTCTTCAACTCCACTCCACGCGGAGACCGTGTTTGCCAACCTCGATCAGGTGTCGGGATGGGAGTCATGTACCGTGTGTGCGGGCGCGAACGGGAGCGGGCCGTCGGCTAAGTATTCCATGACCCAGAACGTCGCGTCTCCGTCCATTGACGGTCACTCGGCCCGCTTCAGCATCAGCGGGAAAACGCCTTATTCTGACGCCTTGTGGTGGAAACAACTTGGCGCCCACGATAGCGTCACTAACTTTGTTTACGACCTCTACTTCTACTACACGAACCCCTCCGCCCCACAGTCGCTCGAGTTCGACGTCAACCAGACCGTGAATGGCAAATGGTTCATTTTCGGCACACAATGCTCGATGCGCAGCTCGCATCAGTGGCAGGTGTGGGACGCCAGCGCGGCGAGCTGGAAGAGTACAGGAGTCGCGTGCGCTGCGCCTAAACCATACGTCTGGAACCATCTGACTTGGGAATTTCAGCGAGTGTCAGGCAAGGTCCGGTTCGTGTCGCTTACCTTCAATGGGCAGAAGCACTATATCAATCAGACTTATGCGCCACGCACGGGCGGCAGCCATCAACTCAACGTCGCTTTCCAGATGGATATGAACAGCTCGGCAACCGCCTACCAGGTGTGGCTGGACAAGGTGAGCCTCTCTGTCTGGTAGTGGAAGCGCAACCGCTATTAAGGTGGAAACGATTTTGTTGCATACTTGCGTTTGGACAACAAGACCCGGCCTGGGAGTCGACGGCAAGCCTTTGTTTCAACCTTCGCGGTTGCGTCCGCCGTGTTTACGTGTTCAACTGGAAGTGTCTATATGCGTCGATGTCGGTAAACCCGATCCCCTTCTGAGCGACGCCGGTTCCCTGCATTCTTGCAACCTTCAATCGCAGCCCCTTGGGGCCAGCCATATTCTATTTTGGAGATGAAACATGACCATTGCTGCAAGCGTTATCGAGCTTATCGGGCGTACTCCGCTCGTTCAACTGAACCGGGTGACGGAAGGCTCTTTCGCCAAAGTCGTCGCTAAGCTGGAGAGCGCGAACCCGGCCAATAGCGTGAAAGACCGCATCGGCTACGCCATGATCGAAGCCGCCGAGCGCGAAGGCAAGATTAAGCCCGGCAAGACTGTGTTGATCGAGCCCACCAGCGGCAACACGGGCATTGCTTTGGCCTTTGTTGCCGCCGTCAAGGGATACAAACTCATTCTCACCATGCCGGAGACGATGAGCCTTGAGCGTCGCGTTCTGCTGCGCGCCTTCGGAGCCGAACTCGTGCTCACCCCCGGCCCGAACGGCATGAAGGGGGCCATGGCGAAAGCCGAGGAGATTTTAGGCCAGACGCCGAATGGCTACATCCTGCAACAGTTCGACAATCCGGCAAACCCGAAAATTCACTTCGATACCACGGGCCCCGAAATTTGGAACGACACCGATGGCAAAGTGGATATTCTCGTCTCCGGCATCGGGACCGGCGGCACGCTGACCGGCGTCAGCGAATACATCAAGGCCCGGAAGCCCGGGTTCAAAGCCATCGCCGTGGAGCCGACCGACAGTCCCGTGCTCTCGGGCGGCAAGCCCGGACCGCACAAGATTCAGGGGATCGGCGCCGGTTTCGTCCCCAAGGTTCTCAAGACGGACCTCATCGACGAAATCGTCCAGGTTACCAATGACGAGGCTATCGCGATCGCGCGACGGCTGCCGCTGGAAGAAGGTCTGCTGGTCGGCATCTCTTCGGGCGCGGCGGTGAGTGCGGCGTTAAAAGTTGCGCAGCGTCCGGAGAACGCAGGCAAGCTGATCGTGGTGATCCTTCCGGATTTCGGCGAGCGTTACCTCTCCTCCGTGCTGTTCGATCAGCTTCGGCAGGAAGTTCAGCAACTGAAGACATCCCCGATCCCCGAGGCCGCGCCAGTCGCCGCCAAAAACTAAAGCGGTTCCGGAGTTGGCGTACCCGGAGCCGTCGCAGTCGGACCGGCTCGCACGATTCGTGGCTTCGATGTGAGAACCTGCGGCGAAATCACATCGAGCTGCGAATCGGCGGGCGTGGCCTGCTAGAGCACTCTATAGTTGGCATGCTCATGGCTATCACGGCTTCACCGGGTACACCTTCCGCGAATCCGGGCTATGGCTCCAGCATCTCCGCGTCTTCGGAGATGAGGTGCACCTCAACTTCGTCTCCCGCGGAAAACGAGACGCGCTCGGCCGGAAGCATGGCCAGTCCGTCGGCCATGAGCATGGTCTTCAAGATACCTGTATTCTGATCACCCGAACTGTAGGCGAGAAGCTTTCCGTCCACCGACTCAAGTCTGACTCGCAGGAACTTGATTTTGCCCGGCTTCTTCCGCGCTTCCTCTTGCAGAATTGCACGAACCAAAGGCTTCAGCACCCGCCTGTGGCCCATCATCTTCAAGAGCGCGGGCCTGACGAACTCTTCAAAGGTAATCATCGACGCGACAGGATTGCCGGGCAGGCAGAAAATTGGTTTCCCCTCTCGAAGACCGAAGCAGGTTGGCGCTCCAGGTCCTATATCGACCCGGCGGAAGACTTGCCTCATGCCCAGTTCGGCGAGAACCTCCCGCACCAAATCGCGTTCGCCGGCGGACACCCCCGCTGAAGTAATGAAGGCGTCCGCCTTGAGCCCTTCGGACATTTTTTGCACATGACTGGCGCGGTTGTCGCGAGCAATCCCGAGGATCACCGGCGTCGCGCCACACCCCCGGACGCCGGCAGCTAACGACAATCCGTTGCTGTCTACAACCTTGCCAGGGGCCAGCGCTTCCCCGGCTTCCAACAGTTCATCCCCCGTTGAAAGAATGGCGACCGTGGCCTTGCGATGAACCGACACCAGCGCCCTGCCGCATGAAGCCAGCATGCTGATCTCCGCCACGCGCATGACTCTACCCGACGGGATGACGGTTTCGCCGCAGCGAACGTCTTCGCCCACAAAGCGAATATGCTGGCCCCGAACCACAGGCGCTGTCATGCGGACCTGATTGCCGCACTCCTCTGCGTCCTCGAAGGGCACTACGGTGTCGCAACCCGGAGGAATCGGCGCTCCGGTCATGATCTTTATCGCGCAGCCCGCGTCGACGGGACCGGTCGCCACGGCACCGGCAGGCACAAAGCCGGTAATCCGCAGGCTGGCCGGTTGCTGGCAATCGGCCCAGCGGACAGCGTAGCCATCCATGGCCGCGTTGTCGCACAAGGGCAGGTCCCACGGCGTCACGATGTCCTCGGCGGTCACTCGTCCGAGAGATTCCAGCAGTTCTACACGTTCCGACGCCAACTGCGTAATACTGTCCAGAATCAAGCGGCGTGCTTCTTCAAAGCTTGGCATAACGATATCCGTCCACGGCGCGGCCCGGCGCTTGCCCGTTGTCCTCGACAATCCTTTCCACCTTGCCATCGAGAAGCCGGATCACTCTGCTCTCGGTCCTCTGTCCAAGCTGCTCATTGTGGCTCGACATGACAACCGTCGTTCCCCGGCTGGAAAGAGAGATCACGAGCGTTTCAATAATCTGCGCACTCTCCTTGTCCACGTGGGCCAGAGGTTCGTCGAGCAGCAACACCTCCGGCTGGCACGCCAGCGCTCTGGCCAAGGCAACGCGGCGAGCTTCGCCACCGGATAAATGCCTGGCATTTCTCGATTCAAACCCGTCAAGTCCGACCATCGCCAGCGCTTCCCCCACTGTGCGTTGCACATCTTCCTTCGCCATGCCCCGAGCCCTGGGCCCAAACGCGACATTCGCAAACACGGTGCCGGAAAACAAAAACGAATGCTGATGGAGCAGCGTGACTTGTTTCCGCAAGCTGGCGAGCTGGTTTCTCTGCCAGTCGACCTGAGTTCCGGCAAACGCGATCTGCCCATGGCCGGGCTTCATCAGAAAAGCCAGGATGCCCAACAGCGTGCTTTTGCCGGAGCCGTTCGGGCCGGCGAGAATATGCAGATGTCCACTGGCGATTGTAAGCTCATCCACCTCCAGGGCGAGGTTCGCCCGATAAAACGCGCGTATTTCCGTGAGGCGATATTGCGGAGGCTTCATGGCTGATGGCTCTCTTGCATGAAGGTTAAGAGAATATTGATGGAAAAAGAAACTACCATGAGAATAATTCCGAGCGCCAGGCCGAAGGCGAATTCGCCTTTGCTGGTTTCCAGGGCAATCGCCGTGGTCATCGTCCGCGTGTACCAGCGAATGTTGCCGCCGAGCATCATGGCCACGCCCACCTCGGAGATCACCCTGCCAAATCCCGCAATGACAGCGGCCATGATGCCGAAGCGAACTTCGCGCGTAAGTTGCATCATGCTGCGCAGCGAGCCGGCTCCCAAGGTGAGCGCGGTGGGAACAATCCGGGAATCGGCGCCCTTGATGACGCTCAGAGTGTAGTTGGCAACGATGGGCACCGCCAGCAGCGTCTGCCCAATAACCATCGCATTGGGCGTGAATAACAAACCCCGGCCACCCAGCGGTCCCTGCCGGCTCACCAGGCCGTAAACCAGCAGACCCAGGACAACGGTCGGCATGGCCATCAGGCTGTTGAGCACAACGATCACCACTCGCTTGAGCGGAAACTGATTGACGCCAACACCCAATCCAACCGGAATGCCGAATACCGCAGCCAATAGAACTGACCACGCCGCCACACCGACGGAGGTCCGAACCGCGGCGAAGACATCCTGGTCGGCGGAGAAGATCAGGGAAAGTGCCGTCCTGAAAGATTCCGCGATGAAGCCCACTTCCTACCTCGCTTTATAAAGGAAGAACACGGGCTTGCCCGCCATCTGGTACTGGCCAATGATCGCCTGGCCTGTCGGGCCGGTAATGAAGTCAACAAACTTCATGGCGAGATCATACCTGACGTGCGGAAACTTCTTCGGGTTCACGGCAATAACCCCATAAGGATTGAAGAGCCCTTTTTCGCCCTCAAACAAGATTACCAAGTCCGTCTTGGGGCCCGCGAACGCGTTGTACGTGCCGCGATCGGACAGGGTGTAAGCTCGCTCCTCGGTAGCCATCATGATGGCCTCGCCCATACCCTGTCCAATCGAGCGATACCATCGGCCCGCCGGGCTAATCCCCGCCGCGGACCAAATCTCTTTCTCCTTCACGTGAGTACCCGATTCATCGCCACGAGAAATGAAGACGGCCTGCGCGGCGGCAATTCTCCTCAATGCGTCAACAGCCGTCTTCGCGCCTTTCATATGCGCCGGGTCATTTGCCGGACCAATGATGACGAAATCGTTGTACATGACATCGCGCCGGTTTACGCCAAAGCCGTTTGCCATGAACTTGTCTTCCAGGCTGCGAGCATGCACCAGGACAACGTCCACGTCGCCGGCCTCGCCAAGCTTTAATGCCTTGCCGGTGCCGACGGCAATCACGTCCACCTTGCATCCGCATTCTTTTTCAAACGGAGGCAGCAGCACATTCAGCAGGCCGGTGTTCTCCGTCGAAGTCGTGGTTGACATTCTGAGCCGCTCCTGCGCCGCCGCAAATGAGCAAGTCAGCAACAACGCCAACAGTCCGGCCGCATATCTGGATTTCATCGTTCTATCCTGATTTTCAGCTTACCCAAGGATACACCTCACCGCGCTTCTCTGGCCGGAGGCGGCCGGTGTCCGGTGAGCTTCTCTGCATGCGGAAAGGCCGCCGATCCCGGCGGCCTGAACACAAGCGTGGCTAGAGAAAGTCTTGACGGGATCTCGCGTAAATCCCAGCAATTATATCGGCTTCAGAATCCGGAGTCCTGCTGTATGAGATCACCTTTCGCGAAACTGCTGTAGACCGCGCCGCCCACGCAGACGGCTTGAGCTAGCGTGTTCTTGGCGTCATTGCGCTGAAACCACCGCGCACGCAGGCAATGATCGAACAACTCCTCGCGGAACGATGGGTGGGCGATGCCGATGAGCAGTTCCGCCCTTTCCCGCACGCTCTTACCGAACAAATCGACGATGCCGAATTCGGTGGCAACGTAATGAACGTCGGCGCGCGTGGTCAGCACGCCGGCGCCGGGATTCAGCATGGGGACGATGCGAGAAACGGTTCCGTTCTTCGCTGTCGACGCCAGCGCGATCACCGGCTTACCGCCTTTGGCGCGCGCGGCCCCGCGGATAAAATCCAGTTGGCCGCCAAAACCGCTATAGAACTGCTGCCCGATGGACTCGGCGCAAACCTGTCCCGTGAGATCAACCTGGAGCGCCGAGTTGATCGCGACCATCCGATCATTTTGCGCAATCAGGAATGGGTCGTTTATGTATTTATTGGACAGAAACTCAAACCCGGCATTCTCATGGATGAATTCGTACAGCTTTCGCGTTCCGAGAGCGATAGCAACGACAATCTTGTTTGGATGAAACGTCTTGCGCCTGCCAGTGATAACACCCGCTTCGATCAGCGGGATGGCGCCGTCGGACAAGACTTCCGTATGCACCCCGAGATCTCTCCGGTCCGTCAGGTAAGCAAGTATGGCGTCGGGCAGGCCGCCGATGCCAACCTGAATCGTGCTGCCATCCTCAATCAGGCCGGCCACGTTCCTGGCGATCAGTCTCTGGATTTCACTGCTCTGGTGTGGCCGAAGCTCGGCCACCGGCTCTGAATGCTCGACGAAGGCGTCAATTTCGTTGACATGCAGGTGCGTGTTGCCGCAGGTGCGCGGCACGTGGCTATTTACCTGAGCGACGATGTATTTGGCGCAGCGCGCGGCCGTCAGTGTCGCTTCCATGCACGGGCCCAGACTGACAAAGCCGTGGCGATCGGGCGGGGTAACCTGGATCACCGCCACGTCAATGGGAAACTTGCCTGACTCCAACAGGCGCTCCACCTCGTGCAAGTGTATCGGGACGTAGTCGGCGCGGCCCTCAGCCACGGCGGTACGCACATTGGAACCGAGGAAGAACGACTTGTGCCGGAAACTCGCGGCATACTGAGGCTCGGCGGTCGGCAGGTCGGTGAACGAGAGCAGGTGGCAGATTTCCACATTGCGTACGTCGGGGGCGCGATCGGTCAACGCGCTCATCAGAGCCGCCGGACATCCGCTATTCGCATGCGCCCAGACGCGCATTCCGGATTCAATAACTTTCAGTGCCTCTGCCGCCGTTTTCAGCTTCCGCGAATACTCGATCTCCCACGACATTGGACCTTGCCTCCCTCATGGTGTGGGTTGTCACCGCATTTGCTAATTTAATTAAATATCCTAATGAGTCGATAAGGCAAGTAAAAAAATCAGAATTGCGGCTGACGGAAAGAATTCCGGGTATTAGCCAATGGCGGAATACCGCCGGAACGGCGATTGGGCGCTTGTGCGTATTACTTCTTTTGCCACAACGAGTTAGACAAGTTTGACGAAAAGGGTTACCCCAGCCGCTTCTGGACACCCCCGCTCTCGCCGGAAACAGAGTTTCCAGAGCCTGGGTTAACACGAAATGCGGCCAGCACGCCGGGTTCGCGATTTCAGCGCCTGGGGCGTCCAACCGTGTCACGGGCGAAAGCAGGCTGAACCGGCTGGTCCGCATGTCACACGACATTGTGACAGTCTTACTATATGTAACGATCATTCATGTGTGACGCTACCTTTCACGGGGGTCGCGATGGTCGCAATGCTTGGATCGGATCTGATTGAAAGCTGCCTCACTTGCAAGTCAAAGGCGATGGATGGCTTTTGCCAACTGCCTCAGGCTGCGCTACAGGCATTAGAGTCGATCAAGTGCACCACCACTTTCCCCAGAGGTTCCGTGCTGTTCGCGGAGGGTCAAGCATCACGCGGTGTTTTTATCCTGTGCAAAGGACGCGTGAAGCTGTCGCTCTGTTCGATAGGGGGCAAAATACTGATCCGCAGGATCGCCGAAGCAGGCGAAGTAATCGGGCTAAGCGCTGCAACCAGCGGAAAGCTTCACGAATGGACGGCCGAGGCGATTGATCCCTGTCAGACCAATTTTGTCAGGCGCGAAGATCTTTTACGTCTGCTGCGCGAGCACAACGAAATTGGATATCGTTTGGCCGAGAAGTTGAGCGATAAATACAATTCCGCCATTCGCGAGATCCGCTTGCTCGCGCTGTCGCGCTCGGTGGGAGACCGGCTGGCCAAGCTGCTCCTGAAGTTGAGTACTCTCAACGGCGAAGCGAATAGACAGTCTCCGCGCGTGGAAATGCTCACGCAAGAGGAGATGGCGCAAATGATCGGAACTTCGCGTGAGACGGTGACACGGTTGCTCGCTGAGCTGAAGAAACAAAAGATCGTGGAAATTAAGGGATCAACCTTGGTTATTCTCAACAAGGCTGCGCTGATGGTGTTCACCACGGCCCGGCCCGCGATCGGCATATGGAGCACCGTCATGCCCGCTGTCGGCGCAGGCCAATACAGGCGAGCTGGCCAGAGCACGTAAAGCCATCGCCCTTCAGCCAAGAATTGTTACGCGAATTCCCGCGACAGACCCTAGCCTACCTCTTCAGATCCCACCGGCACGCCGCCTGGCCCGGCCGTGAGGCTGCCTGTCCTGCACCCGCAGAAACGCCATGTAGAGCACGACTACCAGGTTCAGCAGAAACAACGCCCATTTCGCGGCAGTGGCCCTGCGGCTCAGCTCATAAATCTCCAGCGGCAGGTAAGAGGCTCCGGAAACCAGCGCCAGCCACTCGGCCCAAACCCGCTGTTTCCAGAGGCCGTACGATTCGACGAAGCGCATGGCGGAATACACCCCTGCGCCGACGGCCACGATTGCGAGATTGGTGTCGCCAAGCTGCGCGGCGGCTTTGAGAAACACCTTGGACACATGCCGCTCTGGGTTGAGATGCAGCACCCCGAGGAGGCTCCCGGCGATGCCTGCGAAATCGAGGCCGCGGTGCGATAGCGAGAGAAGGCCCAAGCCAACGAGTACTACCAGCAGGCCCTTTGCCAGCTCCAGAATCGCGACCGAGCGCAGCATCCTGCGCTGTACGTCGCCGACCTGGTCGGTCCTGGACATGACGAAGATTTTAGCGTGCTTCTGAAAAACTCATACCAGTGTCATCCTGAGGTTGCGCCGATTTTGCGCGACCGAAGGATCTGCTTTGCTTTCAGCACGCGCAAACAGCAGATCCTTCGCTCCCCCACCCCAGCAACGGCAAAAGCGGCCGTCGCCGGGGACCCCGGCTTCGCTCAGGATGACACCCTCGGAGAACAGTTTTTTCAGCAGCCGCGCTTCCATCTCAGCCTTGTCCACGTTGCGGCTTTCACTCGCCGGGGTCGAAACGATAGCCGACCCACGGTTCGGTCAGGATGTAGCGCGGCGCGTGCTCTTCGGGCTCCAGTTTCTTGCGCAGGTGCCCCACGAAGACGCGAAGATACTCGGGCTGCTCGACACTGTTTTCTCCCCATATGGCCGCAAGCAGCACACGATGAGTTATCACCTTGCCGGAATGGCGCGCCAGGTAAACGAGAAGCTCAAATTCCTTGGGTGTAAGGTGCACTTCCCTGCCCCCTACCTGAACGCTGCGCAATTGCGGATCGATGCGGAAGCTTCCGAGTTCGATAACCTCCGACGCCGGCTGTTGCCCGGTGGCAACGCGCCGCAGCGCCGCTCGCACTCGAGCCAGCAGTTCATTCACACTGAAAGGCTTGGTCACATAGTCATCGGCGCCGGCATCGAGCGCATCCACCTTGATCTTCTCTTCGCCCTTGACGGACAACACGATGATTGGCAGCGGCGACTTCGCCCGCACATGCCGGCAAAGCTCCAGCCCGTTCATGTGCGGCATGCGAAGATCCGTAATCAACAGGTCCGGCATCCACTCCTTCATTACTTGCAGCGCCTCGTCCCCGTCGCTCGCGGTGCGGATCGCGTATCCCTGGCTGGAAAGCGTAGTCTTGAGCACGCGCGTAATCTGCGGCTCGTCATCGACGACCAGAATGTTGCGTCTCTCTGCCACGGTTGCCATCGGCGTCTATTTCACCTCTTGGGTAACGATGTGAACGTCCACCGGCGGAGCATCCCGCAGGAACTTGTGAATGGCGGAAAGATACAGGTATCTGCGCCAGTTCGTCTGTGCCGAACGTCCGAACACAACCTGGGTGATGTGCTTTTCTCGAACCAGCTTGGCCACCTCTTCCGCCACATGTTTTCCCTTGGCGCGAAGAATCTGCGCACTCAGGTTTTCGGCGAAGCGCAGATTCTGATTCAAAGTGCGTTGACGGTCGGGCGTATCATCGGCGCCAATATCGACGTAGATGACCGCAAGCTCGGCATCGATGCGGTTGGCCATGCGAGCGGCGCGGGCGATCAGATATTGCGCCGAGGGATTGGAGCTGATGCACACTGCGATTCGCTCACGAACCTCCAGCGCCCGTCCTGGCTCTTCCTTCTCCAGGTACGATTCCAGGTTCCGGTCCACGGCGCGGGCAACCTGCTGCAGCGCCAACTCACGCAGGGCATTCAAATTGCCCGGACGGAAAAAATGCCCCAAGGCTCTTTCCGCCCGTTCCAGCGGGTAGATGTCGCCCCGGCGCATGCGCGTTTGCAGAGCTTCGGGCGTCAAATCCTGCAGCACGATTTCCGTGACTCGCTGCATCACCCAATCCGGCACGGTCTCGCGGATCTGGATTCCCGTAATGCTTTGGACCAGCGGCGCCACGCTCTCGATGTGCTGCACGTTCATCGTCGACAGTACGTCGATCTTGGCGTCGAGCAGCTCCATTACATCTTCGTAGCGCTTCTTGTGTTTGCTTCCCTCGATGTTGGTGTGCGCCAACTCGTCCACCAGCGCAATCTGCGGCTTGCGTGCGAGGATGGCCTCGGTGTCCATTTCCTCGAATAACGTGCCTTTGTACTCTATCTGGCGCCGTGGCACCGTTTCGAGCTTGGACGACAGTTCCGCAATCGCCTTTCGGCCGTGGGTCTCCACGTACCCGATGACAACCTCTTCGCTGCGGCTGGCGCGGCGTATGCCCTCGCTCAACATGCTGTACGTCTTGCCAACGCCGGGCGCATAGCCCAGGAAGACCTTGAAGATTCCCTGCTGCTTTTGTGGAGCGGCCTCCTCCAGCCATTGTTCGGGGGTCTTACGCATGCTTGGTATTATTCTCAATAGCTTGGCAATTGTCGAATAGATTACAATCGCCCGCGTGGGAAAAGTGGCGCGTCGGATACTACAGTTCGTAATCGCCACGGCGATCGACTTTCTGATCGTCGTGGCTTGCTTCAAGCTGCACGTAAATCAAACGACCGTTGGATTTACGTTTCTGCTGGCGATTCTGGCCGTCGCGGCGGCATGGGGATTGACCTGCGCAATCTATATGTCGGTGGTAGCAACGCTGGCATACAACTACTTTTTTCTCCCCCCGATTCTTAAATTTACCATCGCCGATCCTCAAAACTGGGTCGCTCTGTTCACCTTTCTGGTCACCGCCGTGCTCGCCAGTCAGCTTTCGGAGCGGGCCCGGCGCCAAGCCCTGGAAGCCAATCAGCGCCGCCACGAAGTCGAGCGCCTATACGCCTTCAGCCAGCAGTTGCTGCTCACGGAAAACGTTCGGGAACTGCTCAACGTGGTTCCGCGATACATCGTGGAATCCTTCGCGGCCTCCGGCTGTGCGCTCTTCCTTGAGGGCAAGCCCGACGCCTACTATTCCGACCTTGTGGCTCAGTCGTCGCTGCCGGCCGAGCAACTCAAGGCGGTGGCGGGACGCGGAGAGCCGATCCTGGACCCGGAACACTTCGTCTGCTACATGCCCTTGCGGATGGGAGTGCGCTCCGTGGGAACCCTCGGACTGACCGGAAGCATTCCGTCGCGGGAGACCCTGGAGGCGGTCGGCAGCTTGATTGCAACTGCCATCGAACGGGCAGCCACCATGGAGAAGCTGAGCAAAGCCGAGGCGGCGCGCGAAAGCGACCGGCTGCGTTCCGTGCTGCTGGATGCGGTGACACACGAGTTCCGCACACCCCTGACGTCGATCAAGGCGTCGGCCGAGACCTTGCTCTCCGGGGTCGATTTGGACCGGTCGCAGCGCACGGAGTTGCTGAACGTGATCAACGAAGAAAGCGATAGGCTGAATCGTCTGGTCGGCGAGGCGACGGAAGTGGCCCAACTGGACGCCCACAAAATCGAACTTCGGGTACGGCCGTACCAAATCCGCGAGGCCGTGGAGACGGCGCTCGAAGAATCCAAACCAGCGCTTTTGCACCATCCGGTTGAGGTCACAATCCCGGACGGCCTTCCGCCCGTACCGATGGACTTGGACCGCATCGCCGAGGTTCTTCAACAGTTGCTGGACAACGCCGGCAAATATTCGCCGCCCGGAACGCCCATTCACATCACGGCTGAACTGCGACGTTCGGAACTCGTCGTCAGCGTCGCCGACCATGGATCCGGCGTCGACGATATCGAACAGACGATGATCTTCGAAAAGTTTTATCGCGGGCGCAACCAACGAGTCTCGATTCAGGGCACCGGAATGGGACTCGCCATCGTAAAAGCGATCGTTGAATTGCACGGCGGCACGGTCGGCGTCACCAGCCAGATTGGCCGCGGTTCCGTGTTCCACTTCACCCTGCCGATCCGCTCGTGATGGGCTGAGTGCGGGCCGTCGTCGGGGCGCTACTTCCTCAAGTCAAATTTGCGGTTAAAGACGTGCCGCGCCAGCATGTTCAACTGCGCTTCGGTGGTTCCGCCGCCGATCTTGAACATGCGGACATCGCGGTACATGCGCTCCAGCGGACAATCTTCCGCGTAGCCGGCTGCGCCAAACATCTGCAAGCTGTCGCTCACCACCTCGATGGCAATGCTCCCCGTATAGGCCTTCGCCATCGACGCTTCGTTCATCAGCGGCATGCGAACGTTGTTGCGCAAAGGACGGGCATTGCACGCGGCTTGGCAAATCAGCAGATATGCGCAGTTGAGTTTCACCTCCGCCTGCGCCATTTCCCATTGCAACCCCTGGAACTCAGACAGCGTTTTGCCGAAGGCCTTACGCTTCTGCATGTACTGCACGGCCAGGTCGTGCGCACCCCTCGCAATGCCCAGAGCCACAGCGCTGGCGCCTACCCGCTGGCCGTTGTAGCCGAACATCAGCTTCTTGATGCCCTCGGTGCCGTCGCCCATCACCACGACGTTCTCCTTGGGAACAGAGCAATTTTCAAAAATAAGTTCGGCTTCGGGGATGCCGCGCAGTCCCATTGCCTTTTCCACTTTGCCGAAAGTGAAACCGGGCGTTCCCTTGTCGACCAGTATGCCGCCGATCCCCAGCTCTTTCCCGTCCTCAAAAAAACGGGCAAAAATCAGGTTTGTCTGCGAGATGCCGCCGCCGGTAATCCAGTGTTTCTTGCCATTGATGGCGAAGCAGTTGCCCCGCTTGTCGGCCCTGGTCGTGAGATCGGTGAGTGCGGTTCCCGCCTCCGGCTCGGTCATGCCGATGGCCGGCTTGTTACCTTCGGCCAGAATGCGGTGCGCGACCGTTTTACACTGCTCCTCGGTGCCATAGGCCATGATGCAGCCGAGTGCTCCCATGTTGGTTTCCACGATCAGCCGCGCGGTCACGCCACAGTACTTGGCTACCGTCGTGACGGCGAGAATCGCATCGATCAGGGGACGCTCCTGGCCGCCGAACTTTTCCGGTATGGTCATCCCCAGAAAGCCCATCTTCCTGAGCAGCTCAAGATTCTCGGAGGGATACTCGTGGTTCTGGTCCCAACGAGGAGCTTTCGGGGCAAATTCCCTCTGTCCCAGCTCGTCCAATGCTTCGATCATCTGTTGCTGCTGTTGCGTAAGCGTGAAGTCCATTCCTTCCTCCGGCATGAGTGGAAACTCTATGAACTCACACCTTATGGGGTATTGGCAAAGCATTTTGAAGAGAGCTGGTTTCATTAAGATAGTTCTTTGAAGGGGCGCAGCTTCCCCGGGGTCCCCACTACACGCCGCTTTTGCGCGTAGTGGGGTGGAAGCCCCCGAGCCAAGTACCCCGATTTACGCACAACAGGGCAGTGAGCTGTGTCACAGCGGCGCGCCCCGGCGACGACTAAATTATTTTGACAGTCGTGTGGGGAGGATTTTCGTGTCTTTCAAAGTGGATAGTGAACTCGAAACCAAGCTTCTCGGCAAGGCCAGGAACATCTCCAGGCAAGCCGGGGCATTACTCTTCAACCAAGGCGATGCGGTTACCGGCATCTATATTCTCAGCAAGGGCCGGGCGCGTTTGACGCTTCACTCGGCTGACGGCAAAATCCATTTAGAGGAAATCGTTGGCCGCGGCGGCCTGCTCGGATTGCCCGCCGCCATCAGCGGCACCCCTTACAGCCTCACCGCCGAGGTCCTCTCGGATTCGGAGCTCGCATTTGTCACCCGTGAGGCGTTGATTAGCCTGATGCAAGACGACGTCTCGCTCTCTCTGAAGCTGGTGGAATTGCTGAGCCAGGAAGTACGAGCCATGCGTAACGTCATCGCAGGGCCTGCCGGTGCGCAGAACTAGACCAGTTTTGCGAAGCGTATATCCTATGAAGCAGCCGGGCACACGGTGTCCCCGGCAAACGCTGCTTTAGCGCTTGTCGGGGCGACAGTCAACCCGGAGTGATAGCTCCGAGATACACTTACTCTGAAACCGAACCCGGGGGTTCGCAGGGAGCATGCGTCGTGGCCGAAGAGCGTTCTCGCCCCAACATGGATGAGTACCTGATGGGAATCGCCATCGCCGTCCGCAATCGCGCCAATTGCGTAGGCAACCGTGTCGGCGCGGTGATTGCCAAAGACGGGCGCATCGTCTCCACCGGTTACAATGGCACGCCCCGCAACATGCCCAATTGCCTGGACGGAGGCTGCCTGCGCTGCGCCAGCCGCGAATCGCATCCTCCCGGCACCGGCTACGATCTCTGCATCTGTGTCCATGCCGAGCAGAATGCCATTCTCGGCGCCGCCCGCTTCGGCATCGCGGTCGAAGGAGGCACGCTCTACACCACCATGCAACCCTGCTTCAGTTGCATGAAGGAGATGCTTCAGGCCGGCATTCAGCGAGTATTTTACCTGCACGAATGGAAGCATCCCGACGCCGCTTATCGCGCCGAGTATGAAAGACTCCAAAGCCGTTTTCTGCAGGGAGTGCGCCGCCTCGAGATGGAAGACCCCGACGCGCAGTGGGCCGTCTCCACCCGTAGAGCCAAAGCCTAGATCGGTTTCGAAAGCAAAGTTCCCCGGCGCCTTCCTGCTCTAGGTTCCAGCCGCGTCCTGCTGAACTTCCGTTGCAGCTTGCAGAGCTGCCTGTTGTTGCTTGGCCAGCTCGCTTTCCGCAAAAAGATCAGGACCCGATAATTCCGGCATGACTTCGCGCGGATTGGCTGCTGGCCCGGCGGGAACCCCGCCCTTTCCCTGGTTGTCTGCGAGTGTCTTAAGACCGTCGCGGACTTTTTCACGAAAATCGTTATACATCTCTTGCAGGTCGGCGACTTCCAACAGCCCCGTGCTTGAGCTTGCCGGACAGTCGCCCGGCTTGCTGCTGAGAACCGTGACGGGCACCTTGGTTTGCTCAACCAGGTTGTTACTGGCGCGGACAACGATATCGCCCGGAGTCAACATACACGTTTGACCGCCAACATCGAGCTCCAGATCCTGGGAAACCACAAACGTTCGAAACTTCGGATCCAGGGCTGGCGGAGGTCGGTCATCGGCTGGCCGGGGTAAATCGGGGAGGCTGGCAAAAGGTCGAGCGGCGGCGGTCCGCTCCGCTTCGACCTGTTGTCGGACTTCGTCCGCGATTGCCTGTCTTACTGCTGGAGTAAGCGTCGCTGGCGTATTCTGTGCGGCCGGCGACGCTAGCGATTGATCGGAGGGATCGGCAGCGGCTTGATTCTCGTAGGCGGCTCTGAGATTTGCAGCTAGCAGGTAATCTGTCAGCCAGAGTGACGCATTCGGATAAAACGGCGCGAACGCGAAATAGGGCCCATAGAACCCGTACCACGGATCGGCGCCCCAACCCCAGTCAAATGCTATCGGCGCCGGCCAAGGCTGGACGACCCATCCGTAATATAAAGGCTGGAAGTAGAAGGCTGGCACATAGTTGTAGTAAACCACGCTTCGGTACCTGGATGTCCGGTACACACGCGCGTAGGAATGTCCTCCGACAACATAGGTTCGCGATACATAGCCTGGCCGTGATGCAAGTGGGCGCTCCACATAGCCGCGGTGCGGGCCCAACCCGACAACCCGCGTGTGGTCGGGCCTTACCACCTCGTATCGTTGGCCGTGCGGTCCATTCCTCACCGTGATCTCGCTATGATCGGCACGGACAACATGCGCATGGAGAAGCCTTCCGTTGTCCGCAAATCTTGCATCCGTGCCGGGCCTGGAGAAGTGGGTCAAATGACCATCACGGTTGACTTCCCACTTTCTTCCATCCGCATGGGAGAACGTATTGCTTCCGCCCGGCCCCGTGCCAGCTTTGGCACCAGGGGGCGGGCTGAAGGAGTGTCCTGGCATCGCGCCAGGATGCACCGGCTGGGTTGTACTCCCGCTGGGCGCCATGATGCTGGCGTGTGCCGGGGGCGTCGTGCTGGAGTGCGTCGTCTGCGTGGCGGCGGGGGGCGGCGGCGTTAGGCTGGTACGTGGCACCCTCACGCCAGGTGCCTGTTGCGTCGTGCTGGCAGGCGTTGGTTGCATTTTGCCGGGGCGCGCCGGCATAGTGGCACGCGTTGGCGTAGTAGGACGCGACGTCGGCGTGGTGGTGGGGCGTGACGTTGTAGTGGGACGTGCCGCCGGTGTGGTAGGCCGCGACGGCGTAGTAGGACGCGACGGTGCGGCTGGTGTGGTAGGACGCGGTTGCGGCCGTGGGGCGGCTCTTGGCGGCGGAGGCGGGGTGTACTTCTTATCGTCGGCTCGGCCAATTTGAGCAAAGATTAACGAGATCATGACGATTAAAACTAGGGAGCCCCGGGTTATCTCTGACTTCATCGCGTACCTTCCTGATCTCTAAATTGCCGCACCTGGTTTCACCGGGATATCACGATCATGATCGGTTCGACGCTGGTCAGTACAATATCAGTACAGCTCTTTACAGCAAACAAACCGGCGGGCTTGAACCAGTGCCCGACGTAGTTGTTTCCTTCGGTGCGAATAGAGATGGTTTTCCCATCTTCACTGACTGTGCCGCTGAAATTGTGAGTGGAGCTTGGTATCTGGCAGGTGGTTTCGGTTTGGTAAAAGCCCGGCTGTGTGGCTACGCCTTCGACGGCGAACTCGTTCAAGGTGCCTTTCAAAGTCCACTGGCCGAAGTTGAGGGAGAAGGTCCCCTGGGAAAGTTGAACAGTGGCCGTACCACCGCACCCTTGCTTGCAAGTCCAATTTCCGTTGAGCCCCGCCAGAAGCGCCTGCTTTGCTTGCAATTTTTTGCGCTCCGCCTCCGCCTCGGCGTCTTTTTTGGCCTGCTCGGCTTGAGCCTTTTCCTGTCTGTAATCGATCTGATATATCAAGTCCTTGGCGGCTTTGGTCTGGGTGGGGTCAAGCGCCCAGTTCAAATAAATGGAGAGATTCTCCTTGGCTGCCTTGTATTCGCCGGCGGTGCTCTGAGCCACGCCCAAACTGTAGTAAATGGGCCCGTACCACGGCGCCGCGTCGCGGGCGCGCTGGAACTCGCGCACCGCGTCTTTGAACTCTGCCGGCTCCTTGGCATCTTCGAACGCGACCTTGCCGCGGGCCATATAACGGTCCGCCTCTTCCGGCACAGTGAGAGGTGGATTGAATGACGCGGCCTGCCGCACAATTTTTCCACGCAGAGCGCTGTTGGAAGGGTCCTTCTTGAGACTGGCGAGTGCCTGCTCGAATTCCGCTTGTGCCTGCTTGTAATCCGCTTCTTTGATAAGGTCCTGCGCCGCCTGGACGCTGCTCTCGTCGCGCACCGCTGTCATATAGACGCGCAGCGCTTGTTTTTCCTTCTCATAGTCCCCTGCTTTAGCGTAAGCAGCCCCCAGATTGTAGTAGGCCTCGGCGTACCAGGGAGCGGCTTGGGCCGCAAGTTCGAACTGCTTCGCGGCACCTCTGAAATCTTCTGCATTCGCCGCCTTTCCGAACTGCGCCATTCCCTGTGCAAAATAATCGCGTGCCTCCTGCGGAATAGCCGGAGCAGCCTTCATGCTGCGGGCCAAGCGAATGATTTTGTCGCGTAGATCGGTGTCGCCGGGCTGCTCACGAAACTCCTCAAGGAGGGCGGCTAACTGCTTGCGTGCCGCCACATCGGCGGACTGCCTGGACGTGGCGGCCGGTCTCGTGGTTTGCGCAGCACTGATTGCAATCATGCCCAACAAGAAAAGCGCGAGTATGCTAGCCCTTGTCCTCATTATCTTCATCAAACAGGCTCCCTTTTCCAGCTCTCGATTGCTCGCATTCTACTGCTGATTAGCGGTTTTGCAAGACCAAAATCCCCATCTGCGAGCCAAACGAGGCGCTGCCCCGCCATTCTGGTTTCGCCGCGCAACCGACCTCGTCCTTCGTCGATTCTTCGTACATGGCTTCCTCCAACAGAGAGCTCATGCATCGCCACCTAGGGCGTCTAACCTATCGCGCCACGAGAAAATCCTGTCACCTGAGATCCGCGTCGGGAACTTCAGCCAGCCACCTACAACCTCCCGGAAAGCTTCCACATCCCACTCCTTCGTAAATGGAAACCTGCACCCCATGCGCATGCTGAGACTTCAACAATCGGTTGCCACTCTCGTCTGTCTTCTCCTCTTCTCCTCCGTGCTCACATTCGGCGCCGACGCCCCGGCAGAGATCAAGATCGGCACGCTGTATGCGTCTTCCGGCGCTTTTGCCGCCATTTCCATGCCGGTGAATTACGGCCTGAAACTCTGGGTCGACCAGAAGAACGCCGAAGGCGGCGTCATGGTCAAGCCCTACAACAAGAAGATTCCCATCAAGCTCATCGCCTACGATGACCAGAGTTCGACCGCGACCGCCGCGACTCTTTACAACCAGCTCATCACGCGCGACAAGGTTGACCTGCTTATCTCCGATTCCGGTTCGGTGCTCACCTCGGTTGCCGTGCCTATCGCTCGCGATCACAAGATGTTGCTCATCGACCAGACCGGCACGGGCGCCACCTTTTTCAATCAAGACAATCCTTACATTGTGCTGATGTCGGACCCTGTTTCCAGCATCTGGCCGAAGTACGTTGGCGAGTTTCTGAATAACGATGGCTATCAACTGGGCATCCGGCGCGTGGCCATTGTCTATGCCACCAACGATTTCACCAGCACCCAGGCCAACGCCGTTCGCAAGTCCCTGAAAGATGCCGGGAAAGTGCAGATTGTCTACGACAACGGCGTTGCCACCAATACTTCCAACTATACGGTGCTGCTGCAGAACATCCGCGCCGCCAATCCCGACGCCGTCGTACACCTGGGCTATCCCGACAACGACATCGCTTTTCTCCGCAATCTGCAGGACGGCGGAATGAAATTCAAATGGCTGTTTTGCATCTATCCCGGACTTGAAACCGAGCTGCTGGAGAAAAACGTCGGCGCCAAGGGTTTGCAGTACGTCTATTCGTACGTCACTTCTTCGGTCATCAATTACAAGCCGAACTTTGGCATGACCCTTGCCGAATTCAAGACCGCATGGAACAAGAAATACGCGGGAGGCCATGTCGAATTCGGCTTCAACTCAGTGGCCGGCTACACCACGGGACTTGTGCTGGAAAAGGCGCTTGCCACCACTGACAGCATGGATCAGCTTGCTTTGCGCAAAGCCATCTTCGCGCAGTCGGGCAAGCTGAAAACGCTCGACGGCGACTTTATGCTCGACGAGCACGGGGCGCAGATCGGCGAAATCACGCCCCTCGGACAGCTCGTCAGCGATGGTAAAGGAGGCGTGAAGTTCGTCACCGTCGTTCCCCATGATCTGGCAAACGGGAAGCCGGTCTACCCTGCCCCGTAGACCGGATACGCGGAAGGCATATCCCAAGAAATAGCCGGGGGACGCCGTCAACTTCAGAATTGCGCCCGGTGCGTGAACAAGACCGAAGCTGTCGCTGGCTCTGAACAAACCGTATGCTCGAATACGCCCTGCTGGCAGGTTTTCTGTTCGGCCTCTATTTCAGCCTGGTTGGCTTGGGCCTGAACCTCATGTTCGGTGTCATGCGCATCGTCAATCTGGCGCATGGCGACTTCCTCATGCTGGGCGGCTTCACCGCATATTGGCTCTTCACGCTATTCCACATCAATCCCGTCGTTAGCGTTCTGATCGCGTTTGTCGGCTTCACCGTCATCGGCGCTCCCATGTACTATCTCGGCGCGTGGCGGCTGGCCACGACGAAAGATCCGGAGATGCTGTCGCTCATTTTGTTTTTCGGTCTCTCGCAGGTGATTGAAGCGGCGGCCACCGTCGCCTTCGGCGCCAGCCAGTACTCGATTCCCGGCGTCGTCCTGGGCGCCGAGCCATGGCACGTTTTCGGCCAGACCTTCCCCGCGTCCTGGATGATCAGCGGCATCGCCAGCCTGGTCTTCATCGCCTTGCTTTACGTTTATCTCTACCGCACGCGCCTCGGTTACCTGACGCGGGCCGTGATGGCCTCGCGCGACGAGGCTCTGAGCACGGGCATCAACGTGCATTTTGTTTCATCCATCGCTTTTGGATTGAGCCTTGGGCTGGCGGCGGTGGCTGGAGTCTTCGCCCCGTTCATGCTCGGCAGCATTCTGCCGTCCATGGGTGCAAGCCTTAACATCACGGCCTTTGCCGTCATCGTCGTCGGCGCGCTCGGCGAGCCTCTCGGCACGGTGCTGGGCGGCATCATTTACGGCATCGGCCTCATGCTGATGCAAACTTATTTCAGCTCCTGGGCAAACCTGCTTCCTTACCTGCTGCTGATTCTCATCCTGCTGGTGAAGCCGACCGGCCTGCTCGGAAAGAAGGTGCGGCGTGCGTAAGCTTGTGCTCCAAATGCTGCTGATCGTCGCGCCGGTAACGCTGGCCTTCGCACTCTTGCCGTTCATCTACAACAATCAACTGTTGCTCTTTAATTTCGTCGTCTTTCTCACGCTGGCGCAGGGCATCAACGTTATCTACGGATTCACCGGCTACTTGCCTTTCGGTTATGTCGGGTTCTTCGGGGCCGGTGCGTATGGATTCTCGCTTATGGTGATCCATCTGCACGCGCGCCCGCTGACGGCATTGCTGGTGGCCGCGCTTGCCGCCCTGGCGCTTGCCGTTATCCTTACTCCGCTGCTGCGGCTGGAGGGACCCTACTTTGCAATCGCCAGTCTCGCCGCCTCTGAAGCGGTCAACCAACTCGTCTCCAATCCTAACCTCACTGAAATCACGCGTGGGCCCTACGGCATCAGTCTGAGCGGCGTCTTCGCCCCGAACTTTGCCTACGGCATCGCCATTGCGATTCTCGCGTTCACGCTTGGCGCCGTTATCTTTCTTCGCAACAGCCATTTTGGACTCGCCTTGCAAGCCGTTCGCGACGATGCCGTCAGCGCCGGCATGGCGGGCATCAACGTGGTGCGCGAACGCGTTCTGGCTTGGTTGCTCAGCGCGCTCATCGCCGGGCTGATCGGCGGCGTCGATGCCTGGTACATCTCCGTCTTTTATCCGGAGACCGTGTTCGATCCCGGCGTCAGCATATTCGCCATCGTGTTTGCTCTGTTCGGCGGCACGGCCACGGTCGTCGGTCCTATCCTCGGCGTCGCCATTCTTTACGGCATCTACAACACCATCGGCATTACCACGCCGCAGTATTTTCAGTTCATCTACGGCACCTTGATCATGGGCCTGGTCATGTTTCTTCCGAACGGCATGGTCTCGCTGTTCCGGCGCTGGGGGCTGAATGTCCCATGATTCAGAAGCGGCGCGCACTCCGCTACTCCGCGTCGACAAGGTCGTCAAACGTTTCGCGGGCTTCTGCGCCCTGGATGGCGTCAGCTTCCGCCTCATGCCGGGAGAGATTCTCGGACTGGTCGGACCCAACGGCTCGGGCAAGACCACCTGCATCAATGTCATCTCCGGTCTCTACCGGCCCGATGACGGGCAGATTCTTCTCGACGAGCGGCCCATTGGCGGATTGCCGCCGCACAAACTCGTGCACCTCGGCATCAATCGCACGTTTCAAGTGCCCAAGCCGTTCCCCTCGCTCACGGTTCGCGAGAATGTGGAGGTCGCCGCCGCCTATGGCCGCCGTCGCGAAAGCCCAGAGCACATCGACGTCATCCTCGGCACGCTCGATCTCATCGCCAGCCGTTCGCGTCCCGCCGCCAGTCTCAACAGCGTGCAGCAGAAAATGCTGGACCTGGCCCGCGCGCTCGCAACCGCTCCGCGCATTCTGCTGATAGACGAACTTGCCGCCGGCCTTAACCCCGAGGAGCTGGGGCGGGTGGCCGCGCGATTACGCGATTTGGCCGGCTCCGGCATTGCCATGGTCGTGGTCGAACACCTCATGGGATTCATCGGTGAAGTCACCGACCGGGTTATTGTGCTCAACGCCGGGCGCGAGATTTTCGAAGGAAAGCTTGGCGACGCGGTGCGCGATCGGCAGGTGGTAGAGGTGTTTCTGGGGGTCGGCGATGCCGTCTGAGTTGCTCGCTGCCGTCGGCCTGGAGAGCGGCTACAACCGCGTCCAAATCCTGTGGGGCGCCGGCGTCACCGTCCATGAAGGAGAAACCGTTTTGCTTCTCGGCGCCAATGGCGCAGGCAAAACCACGCTTCTCAAAGTGCTCATGGGCCTTTTGCCCGCCTGGCGGGGAAGCATTCGGTTTGCGGGCGAGGACATCACTCATCTGTCCCCCGACCGCCGCGTGCATCGCGGAATCGCCTTTATGTCCGAGGTGGGCGTCTTTCCCGGACTCACGGTCGACGAGAATATCCGCATCGGCGGACACCTGCTCCCAAGGGCGGCGTTACACGCCCGCGCCGACGAGCTCTATGCCATCTTTCCCGATCTCGGTCAACGCCGCCGCACTCCGGCAAGCAGCCTCAGCGGCGGACAACGAAAGATGCTGGGCATCGCCAAGGCGATGGCGGGACGGCCTCGCCTCCTCATCATGGACGAACCCTCCGCGGGTTTGTCTCCGCGGTTTGTGCGTGAAGTGATGCGAGTGCTCGCCGAATCGCGCCGGCAAGGGCTCTCGCTGTTCATTGCCGAGCAGAATGTAGGGTTCCTGGATCTCGCCGACCGCGTCTACACACTCGAGGGCGGTCGCGTGGGCTTCAGTGGAACTGTCGCCCAAATGCATGCCGACGACGCTTTGAATCGCGCCTATTTCGGGCTGAGATAGCTTTCGTTTACCGCCCGAAGGACGGCAGCGAAGCGTCGCCGTAATCAAGGTCGAAACCGAGTTTCAGTTTGGCCGCCTCCGACATGCGGCTGGGATTCCACGGCGGATCGAGCACCACCTCCACGCGGACCTCCTTGACCTCCGGAAGTCGACCCAGTTTGCTCTCCACATCGGCCTTCAGCACGCTCCCCATCCCACAGCCGGGAGCGGTCATGGACATTTTGATGTCGATTTTCTTGCCGCCCGTTTCGATATCCGCGATCGCGCAGTCGTATATCAAGCCCAAGTCGACGATGTTCACCGGAATCTCCGGATCGTAAACAGTCTTCAGTTGGTCCCAGACCATGTCTTCTTTGAAACTTCCTTCAACTACGACGCTTGTTGCGCTGGCTTCGCCGGCGAGTCCCATGGCGTCCGCATCTCTGGCGTCGATTCGCAACATGTAGCCGCGGTTGTCGACGACTGTGTAGCCGCTTCCCAGGGACTGCATGATTCGCACCGTCGCGCCCTGTGGAAGAACTTCGCGGACGCCGCTCGGAATACCGATCGCCTCGCACGCCCGGTTCAGGCTGATGAGTTCGCTGGTCTGCATTCTGGGTTCTACTCCGTCGATACCGGTTGCTGCCAAATGGAGCAATACGCTACTCTCCAGGCAGCGGCCGTGATGCGGCCTATTCCGTCGACACTGGTTGCTGCTTCCCTTGCAACGCCGCGTGCAGCGCATGCCAGGCGAGCGTGGCGCATTTCACCCGTACCGGAAATTCCGAAACCCCGGAAAAAACCGCCAGCTTCCCAAGTTCGCCCGAGTTGCCGTTAGGACCACTCGTGACCAGTTTATGGAATTGCTCAAACAGCTTCTCTGCTTCCGCCCGCGTCTTGCCCTTGAGGCTTTGCGTCATCATCGAAGCGGAGGCCTTCGAGATCGCGCATCCCGATCCCTGGAAGCTGATGTCGCGAATCGATTCGCCCTCGACTTCGAGGTAAACCGTAAAGTGATCGCCGCAAAGCGGGTTGTATCCCTCCGCCTTCTGATTCGCGTTCGGCAGTTCGCGATAGTTACGCGGCGCCTTGCTGTGTTCGAGAATCACTTCCTGGTACAAGTCGCGCAGATCGGCCATCAGGCAAATACCTCCCGCACCTTTCGCAGTCCGCTGACCAGTGCATCAATCTCTTCCCTGGTGTTGTACAACGCAAAGGAAGCGCGCGCCGTCGCCGGGATTCCAAAGCGCTGCATCACCGGCTGCGCGCAGTGATGGCCCGTGCGAATCGCGATTCCCTGCTGATCGAGAATCGTGCCAATGTCATGCGGATGGATTCCCTCCATAACGAACGAAAGCACGCTCGCCTTCTCGGCAGCCGTGCCGATCACGCGCAGACCCGGAATCTCTGTCACCGCTTGCGTCGCATATTCAAGCAGGCCGTGTTCGTGTCTTTCGACGCTCTCGAAGCCCACGCCGTTCAGATACCCGATTGCACAGCCCAGCCCGATGCCGCCGGCGATGTGCGGTGTTCCCGCCTCGAACTTGTAAGGCAACTTGTTATAAATGGTCTTTTCGAACGTGACTGAGCTGATCATGTCGCCGCCGCCCTGGTAGGGCGGCATCGCATCCAGCAGGGCGGACTTGCCATACAGAATGCCGATTCCCGTCGGTCCATATAATTTGTGTCCGGAGAAGACGAAGAAATCGCAATCGAGCGCCTGCACGTCCACCTCGAGATGCGGCACGGACTGAGCCCCGTCGACCAGCACCGGAACGTTCGCTCTGTGCGCCTGTTGCACGATGCGGCGCACCGGATTAATCGTGCCCAGTGCGTTGGACACATGCGTCACGGCGACGATCTTCGTTCGTGAACCGAGCAGCTTCTCGAACTCCTCCCAGATGAGTTCGCCGCTATCGTTGATGGGAATCACCCGCAGCTTCGCGCCCTTTTCCTCGCACAGAATCTGCCAGGGCACGATGTTCGAGTGATGCTCCATGGCGCTGATCAGCACCTCGTCGCCTCGGCCGACATTTGCGCGGCCATACGTTTGGGCGACCAGGTTGATGCCCTCCGTCGCGCCGCGCACAAAAATAATCTCGCTTGCATCGGCGGCATTGAGAAAGTATTGAATCGTCTTGCGCGCGGCCTCGTACTCCTCGGTTGCGCGCTCGGAGAGGTAATGCACGCCACGGTGAATGTTGGCGTTCTCCTGCTCATAGTATCGGCTGAGCGTGTCGATCACGGTCTGCGGCTTCTGCGCCGTCGCCGCATTGTCCAAATAGACCAGGGGCTTGCCGTGAACCTGCCGCCGGAGTATCGGGAAATCGGCGCGCAGTGCCTCCACGTTGAAGCTTCCGTCGCGGCGCCGTACTTCCTGCAGGCGTGGCCATCTTTTGGGAACGCTAGTCATGCGATCTCCTCCAGCTTGCGCCGCGAGCCGGAGGGCGATCCGTCGCCCGTACCCGGCGCGCAAGCGCGCACCGCTTCAGCAGGAACCGTCGCCATCTGCAATATGCGACCGTTAATCAGCTTCTCGATATGCTCCCGAATGCCGCCCTCCTTCATTCGTTCGAGACACTCACTGGCGAACGCCACCAGCAAGAGCCGGCGCGCCGAGGCTTCGTCGATTCCGCGCGAGCGAAGGTAAAACAGCGCATCTCCCTCGATTTGCCCGATCGTTGCTCCGTGCGTGCACTTCACATCGTCGGCATAGATCTCCAACTGCGGCTTTGTGTCGATCTGGGCGTCATCGGAGAGCAACAGGTTGCGATTCGTCTGCTTCGCGTCGGTCTTCTGCGCCTGCTTGTGAACGATAATGCGGCCGTGAAAAACGCCGTGCGCGTGATCATCGAGAATGCCGTTGTAAAACTGCCGGCTGCCGCAGTGCGGACTGGCATGCTCCACCAGCATGTAGTTGTCAATGTGCTGCCTGCCGACGCCGACGAACAGGCCGTTGATCAGGCACTCGCTTCCCTCGCCCGCAAGCACCGGGTGAACGTTGTTCCGCACCAGCGCTCCACCCGCCAATACGGAGTGCGAAGCCACATTCGCGCTTCTGCCCTGCTGTATGCGCAGCGTGGAAACGTTGAATGTCTGCCTGTGCTCCTGCTCGATCATGTAGTGAGAAAGCACGGCATTGTCAGCCGCAACCAGTTCGGTCGCGCTATTGCAAAACGCCACGCCGCTCCCGAGCGAAACGTAGTCTTCCATGATCGCCGCCTGGCTATCCTCCTCGGCGACAATCAGGTTGCGCGGGTGCGACATTGCCGGAGCGTCCGTCCCGGTCGAGACAAACAGCAGGTGGATGGCGCCTTCGACCACCACGCCCCGCCGGATGTGAACATAAGCGCCGTCTTCCGCGAAGGCAGTGTTCAGAGCACAGAAGGCGTCGCGGCCAACGTCGAGATAACGCCCCAGGTGCTCTTCAAGCACTCGGTCGCCGCTGCTAATCTTCTCCGCCAGCCCCGCCACCGTGACGCCGCGCGGCAGGTTGTCGAGCGCGGAGAGTTCACGCGACAAATGCCCGTTTACGAAGACCAGCAGACACGCCTCCCCCGCGACCCGCCACTGTGTCAAGTCGCTTGCCGATAGCGCGGCAGCGCCGTCCCGTGCCAGTCGAAATGGAGTTCGTGCAATCTCCGATACATTCGTGAAACGCCAGTCTTCATCGTGTGTGGTCGGGAACCCAACTTCGCAGAACCGTGCGAAGGCATTGCGGCGCAGAGACTGCATCCACCCGGGTTCCCGTCCGGCGGCGTGCCTTTCAAAATCGGCGAAGCTTTCAAGGTAGCTTCCAAGATATTCAGTTGCTGTGACCACTTGCATCCCCTCGCCCCGCCTCACGCGGCAGGCGCGCTCTGCTTCGCCTCGGCCTCTGTGCGGACGTAACCCTTCTCCTCGAGTTCCAGCGCCAGCTCGGGACCGCCCGAGCGTACGATTCGGCCGTCAACCAGCACGTGAACGTAATCTGGAACGATGTAGTCCAACAGCCTTTGATAGTGCGTAACCACGATGAACGCCCGCTCCGGACTGCGCATGGTGTTGACGCCGGCGGCGACAATTCTCAAGGCGTCGATGTCGAGCCCGGAGTCGGTTTCGTCCAGCACGGCAAGCCTGGGCTCCAGCACGGCCATCTGCAAAATCTCGTTGCGCTTTTTTTCGCCGCCGGAGAAGCCCTCGTTCACCGAGCGGTTCATGAGCTTCTCGTCCATTTCCAGCAGCTTGAGTTTTTCCCGGAACATGGGCAGAAAGTCCATCGCATCCATCTCATCCAGCCCGCGATATTTGCGGATGGCATTGAGCGCCGACCGCACAAAATACGGGTTGCTGATGCCGGGAATCTCCACTGGATATTGGAACGCCAGAAACAGGCCCTCGCAGGCGGCTTCCTCGGGCTTCATGCCGAGCAGGTCTTTGCCGTTGAAGAGCACTTCTCCGGCGGTAACCGTAAAGTTCTCGCGCCGTGCCAGCACCTGCGCGAGCGTGCTCTTGCCGGAGCCGTTCGGCCCCATGATCGAATGCACCTCACCGGCGTTGACCTCGAGGTTGATTCCCTTGAGGATCTCGTGTCCATCCACGTTGGCGTGCAAATTCTTGATTGCCAATAAGCTCATTTCGTTGTTCTCTCAGTCACTCCGTTGATGCCCATGGTGTCCGCGGCAAAAGCTTGGCGTTTGCTGGGGTGACTAGCCGACGCTGCCTTCCAGACTCACACTCAGCAGCTTCTGCGCTTCCACGGCAAATTCCATCGGCAGTTCGCGAAACACGCGCTTGCAAAAACCGTTCACGATCATCGAAACCGCGTCTTCGGCTTTCAGTCCGCGCTGCCGCAAGTAAAAGAGCTGGTCTTCGCCGATCTTGGAGGTCGACGCTTCGTGCTCCATGCGCGCCGTCGAGTTGCGCACTTCAATGTAAGGGAAGGTGTGCGCGCCGCACTTGTCGCCGATCAGCAGCGAGTCGCATTGCGTGTAGTTGCGCGCTCCGGTGGCCCCTTTCATGATCTTCACCTGTCCACGATAGGTGTTCTGGCCATGCCCGGCGGAAATCCCCTTCGCGACAATCGTGCTCCGCGTGTTCTTGCCGATGTGAATCATCTTGGTGCCTGTATCGGCCTGCTGGCGATTGTTGGTGAGAGCCACCGAATAGAACTCGCCCACAGAGTTATCGCCCTGCAAAATGCAGCTCGGATATTTCCAGGTGATTGCCGACCCGGTCTCGACCTGAGTCCACGAGATTTTCGAATTCGCGCCTGCGCACTTGCCGCGCTTGGTGACGAAATTGTAGATTCCGCCCTTGCCTTCCTTATCTCCGGGATACCAGTTCTGCACCGTGGAGTACTTGATCTGCGCGTCATCGTGGGCCACCAACTCAACCACCGCGGCGTGCAACTGGTTCTCGTCGCGAATCGGCGCCGTGCAGCCCTCCAGATAGCTCACATAGGCGCCTTCGTCAGCCACAATCAGCGTGCGCTCGAACTGGCCCGTTTCCGCCGCATTGATGCGGAAGTACGTCGAAAGCTCCATCGGACAGCGAACGCCCTTGGGCACATAGACAAACGAACCATCGCTGAACACGGCCGCGTTCAGCGCCGCAAAGAAATTGTCTGTGTACGGCACCACCGTCCCGAGATATTTCTGAACCAGCTCGGGATGCTTGAGCACCGCCTCCGAGAAAGAACAGAACACGATGCCCAGCTCGCCCAGCTTTTCCTTGAAGGTGGTCGCCACCGACACGCTGTCGAAGACGGCGTCGACAGCGACACCGGCCAGCATCTTCTGCTCCTGCAGCGGAATGCCAAGCTTCTCGTAGGTACGCAGTATCTCCGGGTCGAGCTCGTCGAGACTCTGAAGCTCCGGCTTCCGTTTGGGCGCTGAGTAGTAGACCATGTTCTGATAATCGATCGCCGCGTACTTGATGTTCGCCCACCGCGGCTCCGCCTGCGCTTTTTCCAGTGATGCCCAGTGGCGATAGGCTTTGAGCCTCCACTCAAGCATGAACTCCGGTTCCTGCTTCTTCGCCGAGATCAGCCGGATGACATCCTCGTTCAGTCCCTTCGGAATTCTTTCTTCCTCGACGTCCGAGACAAAACCCCATTGGTACTCCCGCTGCGCAAAATCCCGAATCGTATTTACGTTTGTGCTCATTGAATCCTCCCGGAGACAATCGCCGGAATCAGCTTCCCGCGCGCATCCTGGATAGTGGTTAACCGCAGGGGATGAATGAGGTCGGCAAGGCTCAACTTCTCCAACGCGCCACGCACCACCTGGTTGATCACTCTCTGATTTTCTTTGATTGGGCAGCACTGCTCCAGGTCGCAAATACCGGCAAGCTCGGTGCTGCATTCAGTGAGCGCGATTGGCCCTTCCAGCGCCGCAATAATTTCGGAAATTGAAATTTCCCGCGGCTCTCTCGCCAGCCTGTACCCACCGTTAATCCCGCGGCAAGAGACCAGCAGTCCGCTTTGCAGCAACTGCTTCAGAATCTTGCTCACCGTCGGCAAAGGCAGCCGGGACTCCGCCGAGAGCTCGCGCGCCGTGTGCAGTGACTCTCCCAGGTCCCCAGCAACCGAGGCCCCCAACAAACGCCGCTTTTGCGTCTGTTGGCGCAGAACGGCCACTATTGTCGTTGCTGGGGTGTGAGCGCGCGCCATGTACGTCAAAAGCACAAGCCCGTAGTCGGTTAGCTTGCCCAGCCTGATCATTTTGTTGCCTTGCCAATGCCAATTGTTAAACAGTACTGTTTTAGTACTATTTCATTATACAGGTTCTGATGAGCCTGGCAATCCAGGCGTTGCACCGGCAGGACAGGAGTTTTGAACGTGATGCTCGGATTGTCGTGGCGGGCAAACCGGATTGCCGAAACGCAGCACGGGCAATCCGGCTGACTGCTTGCCGGTTATACCAGCGTCCGGCCCTTGGTTTTTGGCCCAAATGCGCTGATGATGATCGCGCACATCAACCACGTCGCCGCGATATAAATGAACACGCTCATGTAGCCGTAATGGGTAAACAGGAACGCGACAATCAGCGGCCCGAAGCCATTTGCCAGCCGGCCGACTCCATACCCGATGCCTGACCCTGAGTTGCGGATCTCCGTCGGATAGCATTCGGGCGTGTAAGCGTACAACAGCGGCGCGAACGTTTGAATGAACATGGAGACGCAGAAGCCGAAGATGATGATTGGCACCATACTGAAGCTGAGCCCGTACATCAGTCCGCAGAACGCAATCACCAGTGCCGCGATGGTGATCAGGTACTTACGCTCCCACTTGTCGGAGATGAGCGCTGCGATAAAAGCGCCGATCGGCGCTCCGAAGTGCATAATCGAAACCCACAGCAGCGACTTTACCAACGGAAAACCGTGCGCCGCCAGCAGCGTTGGCACCCACGCCATAAATCCGTAGAAGCCGAGTGTCTGGAAGATCCAGGCGCCGATCAACATGGACGTACGCCCCAGATATGCCGGCGCGAACAGATCGGAAAACTTGCCACGCCGCCCCATTTTTACCGGCTCTTCGCCGATCGGCGGAAGCGATCCGAAATCGGCTTTGGTGCGGGCCTCGATGCGATCCAAAGCGGCATCCGCCTCGGCAAGCCGTCCGTGGTTTTCATACCAGCGTGGCGATTCCTCGATTTTGTGCGAGAACAAGAGGATCAACATGCCGAGCGCGCCCCAGACGAATACCAGCCGCCAGCCGTAGGTGGCCCAGGGGATGAGCTCCTCAGCCACATGCGCGGTAATCGGAATCCCGAACAGTCCGATCACCATGATCCAGCCCTGGTAGGTCCCGCGCTTCTTGGCCGGGAATATCTCGCTGATGTAGGTAATCGCCACTACCGTCATCGCTGAGAGCCCTACGCCCGTCAGAAATCGCGTGACAAACAGGCCCGGCACGTTCCAGACGAAAGCATTCAGCAGCGAGAAGGCCGAGTACCACACGGTAGTCAGCAGCAGCGCCTTCTTTCGCCCGACCTTGTCGGAAAACCAGCCGCCGGTGGTCGCTCCCACAAACATGCCGATAAAGGCCGCCGAAGTGATGACCCCGATCGTGGCAATGGACAGCTTCCATTGCACTCGAAGCTCTGGCGCCGCGAACGCAAAGGTGTTCAGGTCTCCCAGTTCGAAGAAGAAAACATAGGCGATCAGCCACATCACCTGTTTGTGAAATGAACCGATGGGAAGCCGATCGAGGCGCGCCGCGGCTGAGGGACGCGCACCTTGTGATTTGTCCAGCGAAATTGTTTCCACCGTGCACCTCGCGGAAATGGTTAAGAAAGGCTTGAGTTCTGATGTCCCACCAAAACCGTTACAAGAATTAGCACTTAAGTTCTACTTGAACATAACAACTTCTGATGAGCCTTGCAATGCCGGGCGTTGCACTACGGGAACAGAAGCCTTGAACGTGGGGATGCCGCTTTGACCTTGCAAAACTGCTCGCGCACGGTACAATTCGCGCATTCAGAGCTGACAAATTCAGAGACGAATTGAGAACCAGCACGTGCCCGATTCGCTTTGACACAGCCAGCCCAAAAACGCTATTGGACGAACATCAAGGTAGGGACCGGCAATGCAACTACAAGTTGATCCCCGCGAAAGTACAGCCCAGCCGCCTCCGGCACAGGTTGGGGACAAAGATGAATCAAAGAAACGTAACATCATCAGGGGTCTGATATGTGTTGCTATCCCCGTGCTAGTCCTGTTAGTCCCTGTTCCAGCGGGGTTGACGCCCTTGGCTTGGAAGCTGTTGGCGATCTACCTCGGAGCAGTCTTCGGTATCTGTCTGAGACCTGTGCCGGAGCCGGTTGTTTTGCTGGCCGCCCTTTCGGTGGTGGCCGTATGGCTCAAGCAATTGGGAATAGCACTATCGGCCTTCAGCGAGAGTACGCCCTGGCTCATGTGGACCGCTTTCCTCATCGGCTACTTTTTCAACGAAACCGGACTCGGCAGCCGCATATCCTATAAGCTCATCGAGAAGCTCGGACGCTCCAGCCTGAGACTTGGGTATGTGGCCGCCATAGCGGATCTGATCATAGCGCCCGCGACACCGTCGAACACCGCACGAACCGGCGGTTTGCTCTTTCCGATCTTCCAGAGTCTGGCCGTCACCCTCGACTCCCGCCCGGGCCCCACTGCTCGCCGCCTTGGGTCTTACCTGATGGTGCTGATGTACCAGATAAGCCTGAGCACCGCTGCCATGTTTATTACTGCCGGGGCCATCAACGCGCTGAATCTCTCGTTTGCCAAGAACATCCTGCATACCGAAGTTTCCTGGCCGCTGTGGGCGGCGGCCATGTCCATCCCGGGCTTGATCTGCCTGGCGCTTTTTCCGTATCTCGTTTACAAAATCTATCCTCCCGAGATCAAGGAAGTGGACAACAAGAAGATCGCTGCCGAGGGCTACAAGAAACTCGGCCCGATGAGCGGCAAGGAAAAAAAGCTGGTCGTTTTGTTCGTGCTGGCACTGGTTGGCTGGTCAACTTCGACGATCACTAAACTGGACCCATCGGCAGTCGCCCTCGCCTTTGTCGCTGCAGCCATCCTCACCGGGATTGTAACTTGGGATAAGGTGCTGGCATGCAAGAACGCCTGGAGCATCCTGATCTGGTACGCCGGCATCGTGTCGCTTGCCAATGGCCTTAGCAAGATCGGCTTTTTCACCTGGCTGGGGAAGCTGCTGGGACAGAAGATGCAATTTGCCATGGGCAATAAAATGATCTTTCTAGTCGCCGTGGTTCTGCTGGGAATTGTGGTTCGCTATCTGTTTGCCTCCACCATTGCCTTTATCGCGACCATGGTCCCGCTGCTCTATACCCTGGGAGCCGCCGCCCAATTGCCGCCGATGCCGCTCATTCTGCTGGTGGCTGCTTCCTCGCAACTGGCCAGCGCCCAGACCCACTACAGCAACGCCTGCGGGCCCATTCTGTTCGGCGCGGGATACGTGCCCCAGTCGACGTGGTGGAAGATCGGTCACATTACCACCTACCTGGGAATGCTCATCTATTTCGTAGTCGGTCTTACCTGGTGGAGGGTTCTGGGCCTCTGGTAATTTGAACGGCACTCGACGGGTCAATTTGTAATGAAGTTCGGCGAGGATCATCCCCCGCCGAATCTTTGTTGGGCAATCGACAATGTTGACTCACCGCATAAATGCGCACCGACTGCTTACCGCGCGTCGGCACCCTGACCAAAGCCGCTTTTCACGTCGCTCAGTTTGATCAGGCCTTTGCGCCGACTCCTTACCGCGCGCCGGCAGCGGAGCCGAAAGGCTTAAGCCAGCCCAGCCCTTCCACGGTGCCGGCCTTCGGCCGATACTCGCAGCCCACCCATCCCTGGAACTTGAGTTCATCCAGCAAGCGGAACAGGTAGGGATAGTTCAGTTCGCCGTCATTGGGTTCGTTGCGGTCGGGCACGCTCGCCACCTGGATGTGGCCGATGTGGTCGAAATACTTGCGCAGCTTCGTAGCCACGTCCCCTTCCTGCACCTGCGTGTGGTAGAAGTCCATCTGCACTTTCAGGTTCGGCTCGCCGACTTCCTCGCGGATGGCGTGCCCTTCGGCCTGGTAATTGAGGAAAAAGGCCGGCATGTCCCGCTTGTTGATCGGCTCGATCACCAGCATCAGATTGTGCTTTGCCACCTCGCGCGCCGCGTAGCGCAGGTTCTCGACGTACACTGCGCGATGCTTGGCGCGGTCTCCGCCGGCCGGAAAATTTCCCGCCATCGCGTGCACTCGCGGAGTTCCCATGGCCTTGGCGTACTTGATCGTTGTCGCCACCCCCGCGCGGAACTCTTCTACCCTGTCCGGCAGCGACGTAAGTCCGCGCTCGCCCCCAGCCCAGTTTCCGGGAGGCATGTTGAACAGAACGTTTTCCAGCTTATTTTCCTTCAGCCAGCCGGCAACCTCTTCCGGTTTGTAGTCGAAGGGAAACAGAAACTCAACTGCCGTGAAGCCAGCCTTGGCGGCGGCGGCAAAGCGTTGAGGAAATGGGACTTCGTTAAACATCATCGAAAGGTTGGCAGCGAACTTGGGCATAGGGACTTCTCCTCTATAAATCGAGTTTGAAGACAGATTTCAGCTCCGGATTCACCGGATAACCAACGCGGAAACTTCTCTAGAGAATACCTCAAGCCCGCTCAGTTGAGCACCCGGCACTCGCACCTGATTAAGAAATGCCGATCAGGTCCGGCGGCACCCGCAGCCGGGGCACATACGGATGTGAACTGATTTGCTTGCGGAATACGCTGTCCCAACGCCCCGGAATCAGCTTGCCGCATTTCGGGCAACGTCCTTCGGCGGTCAGCCGGTATTGCGTGATTCGGTATCCAAAACGCTCGATCAGCAGCTCGTGGCAACCGGAGCAGCGCGTGTTCTCGAGATCGCCCGCCTCTCCCGGAAGATTGCCCGCATAAACGTAGTGCAATCCGGCCTGCTTGCCGATCTCCGCCGCGCGCACCAGCGATTTGGCGGTGGTGTCCCCGGGTTCGGTCATCTTGTAATCGCCGTGGAAGGCCGTCACGTGCCACGGCAGATCCGTTGAAACCTTAGCCAGAAAATCGGCCAGACGTTTCAGCTCATCATCGGAGTCGTTGAAGCCTGGGATTACCAGGGTGACGATTTCGACCCAGACTCCCATGGCATGCAAGCGACGGATCGTGTCGAGAATCGGTTGCAGGCGGCCTCCGAGCTGGTGGTAGTGCTGCTCATCGAAGCTCTTCAAATCGACCTTGTACAGATCGATCCAGGGCCGCAGATACTCCAGCACTTGTGGCGTGGCATTGCCGTTGGAAACAAACGCGGTTGCCAAACCGGCGGCCTTCGCCTCCTTGAAGATTGCGACCGCCCATTCGGCGGTGATCAGCGGCTCGTTATAGGTACTCACCACCAGCCGGGCGCCTTGGTTCACGGCTTCCCGCACCAGCATTTCCGGCGCCACGCGCAGTGGCGGAGATACCGCGCGCGGATCGCGAAGCGCCTGTGACGTCACCCAATTCTGGCAATAAGAGCAATGCAGATCACAGCCCAGCATGCCGAAGCTGTAGGCGAGAGCTCCGCTGTAGGCGTGGAAGAACGGCTTCTTCTCGATGGGGTCGCACTGCACCCGGCGGCGTAGCCCCAGGGCACATGGAGCGTTCCGCCTTGGTTGAATCTCACCTTGCAAACGCCTGCTTGTCCATCGGCAATGGGACAGCAGTGCCCGCACGAGAAGCAGCGCACACGGTTGCGGTCGAGCTTCTCGCACAGCTCCGGCGCGGCCTCCCTGACGTTCTGGTTCAAGACTTCCTTGAGGTCAGCCATACGACGCCGAGTACTCCTGTGAGGCATGCCGCGCAGCCTGGTCAAACCGCGCCCATTTAGCAAATGGCTTTCGGCTACTCGGTTCTGAACAAGCCTGTAAATATTCTAGTCCACTTTCGCCAAAGGTATGTCCGACAAAGTGGCCGGGCGCACGGGCTCCCCACTCTGAAACTGCTCTCGCTGCCGGCACATCGGGTCGGGCGCCCCTTGCGATTTGCCAGATGGAGGCTCGTAGTTGCATCATTCTACGTTGCCGGTGCGTTCATTAACATTGGATGTCACCCGGCTGTCACCCCAGCGTGCCGATGCGGCAGTCGCTGGAAACACGATTTCACCGACTCTGGAAAGTGAAGGAGAAACATGAAAGCAATACGTGTTCGCGAATTTGGCGGTCCTGAAAAACTGGTTCTTGAAGATGCTCCCGACCTCCGTCCCGGCGCGGGCGAGGTGGTCGTTCGCATTCACGCCGCGGGCGTAAACCCGGTTGAGGCTTACATACGCACAGGGACCTACGCCATGAAGCCGGCGCTTCCATATACCCCGGGAATGGATGGCGCGGGCGAAGTCCTCAGCGTGGGAGAAGGCGTAAAGAGCGCCAAACCTGGCGACCGCGTCTACGTGGCTGGAAGCCTCAGCGGCACCTATGCCCAGCAGGCCTTGTGCCGCGAAGTGCAGGTGCATCCGCTCGCCAAGCAAATCACCTTCCAGCAGGGCGCGGCGATTGGCGTACCTTACGCCACCGCTGTTCGGGGACTGTTCCAAAGAGCTCATGCACTGCCCGGAGAGTCTGTCCTGGTGCACGGCGCCAGCGGCGGCGTCGGCATCGCGGCGGTACAGATGGCGCGGGCTCATGGCATGCTTGTGATTGGCACCGCTAGCAGCGACAAGGGCCGCCAGCTCGTACGCGATTGCGGAGCGCATCATGTTTTCGACCACAACGCCACGGATCTCGCCGAGCAGGTCTCGAAGGCGACCGGCGGACGCGGCGTCAACGTCATTCTGGAGATGCTGGCCAACAAGAATCTGAGCAAGGACCTCTCCATGTTGAGCCAGCGCGGGCGCGTCGTCATCATCGGCAACCGTGGGACGATCGAAATCAATCCCCGCGACGCCATGGCGCGTGACGCCGCCATTCTCGGGATGGTGCTGTTCAATACCTCCGAACCCGAAATGGCCAGCATTCATGCCGGTCTCGGCGCAGCCCTCGAATTCGGTGTTGCGCGCCCGGTCATCGGACAGGAAATTCCTCTGGTTGAGGCAAGGCGCGCCCATGAGGCGGTTTTGCAGCCGGGCAGCTACGGCAAGATTGTCCTCATTTGCTAGGGCGGCGCCCATTGGTGTATCCAAGAATTCCCAAGGGGATGTCATGGCGACCGGAGCGAAGCGGAGTGGAGCCACCCTTTGTTTTCGGCAGCAGAAACAAAAGGTGGCTCGACTTCACTCGCCATGACAGCCTGATATGTTGGGGTATACCGACTGTATAATTGCTCGAGGACGGCGTCCTGGAAACGTCTGCATAACTAGGAACACCTCGTGAGTGTCATCCTGAGCGAACCGGGGTCCCCGGCGACGGCCGCTTTTGCCGTTGCTGGGGTGGGGGAGCGAAGGATCTGCTTTTTCTCGTTCCTGAAAACAAAAGCGGATTCTTCGCTCCCTTAGGTCGCTCAGAATGACACTTTAGACATCTACTGCTTGAGTTTCCGGGACACCACTTCTGTGTCAACGACAACGCACTTCTAACGCAAACTTGAAAGACTCGCCTATGAACATTCAACTCGTCCGCCATGCAACCTTGCGGGTCAGTCTCGCGGGATCGACGCTTCTGGTTGACCCCATCCTCAGTTCTCCAGGCGCCAATCCGCCGGTGGTGAATACGGCCAATGAGAAGCGTAACCCGCTTGTGCCTTTGCCCATCGGCACCGTTGAGGTATTGCGCGGAGTCGACGCCGTGCTGGTAACGCACACCCACCGCGATCATTGGGATGACGCCGCCACCGAAGCCGTACCGAAGCATCTCCCCATCCTTTGCCAGCCGGAGGACGAGGCTAAATTTCGCGATTGGAAGTTTACGGACGTGCGGCCGATTGCCGTTTCACTAGCGTGGAAGGCGACGGTCATCACCCGCACGGGTGGACGCCACGGCACCGGCGACATCGGCAAGCGCATGGCTCCGGTCTCCGGTTTCGTGCTCAGGACCACGGGCGAGCCAACGCTGTATATCGCGGGCGACACAATCTGGTGTGACGAGGTGCGGAGCACGCTCGCCGCGCACACACCCGATGTAATCGTGGTCAACGCGGGCGAAGCCCGCTTTCGCGAAGGCGATCCGATCACGATGAGCGCTTCCGACGTGATTGCCGTAGCCCAACGGGCTCCAAATTCCACCGTCATCGCGGTCCATATGGAGGCAATTAATCACTGCGGTCTGCCGCGGGAAGGTCTCCGGACTCAGTCAAGAGCCGCTGGACTTGAGCACCGCATTCTGATTCCGGAAGATGGCGAGAGCATCGAGCTGGCCGCAATGGTTTCCGCATGAAGAGCGGCAATTCGCGCAAAGCAAAACGAGGCGGCCCACATTAAAGAGCCGCCTCGTTGATTTCGCAGCAACCGAATGAGTTATTGCTTTGGGCGCGGCTTGGGGGGCGTGGTCCCGGCGGGCCGGCCCAGCAATTGCCCATCCGTCATATGCATCAGGAACGGATTTGGCGCATAGCTGTCCGGAACTCCCTGGAATGTGATCTGTGCTCCGGATTTAGGAACACGCGCCGCCACCAGCGGCGTGCCAAAAACCACTTCGATATCGGCCTTGTTCGCCTGGATGTCGTCTTCGCTTCCGGCAAGCTTGGCACTGGTGGTGGTCGCGGAAATCACCTGCGCCACCATCCGCAATGCTTTGCCCTTGATTGCGTTCCAGACCTGATCCGCGGCCTGTTGGTTTCCCGAGGTCAGAATGAATTGCCATTCGGCAAACGACAGTTGCTCGGGCGTGCTCTTCTGCAACATCATGCCAGCCTGCTCGGACGGAGAGGGCGCCGGAGGAACGCTGAAGTTAGGCGGTTCGGCGGGTGTCGTCTTGGCCATTGCCACCAATTGATCCCATCCGTCCTCGGAGCCGTGATAGCGGACGTATTTGCTGCGGCCGTATCGCTGATAGGTCTGCAACTGCGTCGCGGGCATCTGCGGCGGAGCCAGCGCCAACGCCCGGGCAATCCAGAAGAGCCCGTCTGGAACGGGCGGATTCGGTTCCAGATACGCCAGCGCCAGCAGAAAAACATTGGTGAAATTGTTGGGATCGGCAGCCACCACTTCCTTAAGAGATTCCTGTGCCGTCTTGTAGTCTTTGCTTTGCAGTGCCGCGTGTCCGATAGAACCTAGGAAGACGATGCGGAAATCCTGCTTCAACTTGTTCCACTGCTCGTCCGTGTATCCGTCCGGCTTGCTCTGCAGCGGCAACTGCTGCAGGCCGCGCTCGCCGTATTGCCTTGCCTGCTGCAACATCTGCTCGGCATTGGGCCCGCCGCCCTGAGCCAGCGCATGGTCCATGTAACTCATCAGAGCCAGCGCCGTCAGGTTGCTCGGATTGATTTGCAGCAGTTGTTGTCCGGTCTCCAGCACTTTCTGCGTATACTTCTGCGGATCGTTCGCCAGCAACTGCTGGTAAGTCTTCAGCAGCAGTTCCGTCGCGTCTTCCTTCATCACCGTGTTGGGATAAGTCTGCAGAAAGGACTCCAGCACTGTTGCCCTTTGCCCGGGGTCGGCAGTCTGGACCGCGTCGACATAGGCCTTGTATTCGGCAGGATCTTTGATCGTCTTCTGCTGCTTCTGCCCCGCCGCCGGCTGCTGAGCGTTGCTGCCGGCTTGACTGGAGGGCGGCGCGGATTGCTGGGCGTAGGCTGCTGCCACCAGTACAAGCAACAACATGAGGAGCGACTTCTTCATTGGGTGGTTCTCCTTCGAACGGCGCGGAATGTGCAATGCTCACCCGGGCGCGGCCCCCGGACTCAATTTCCTTCGCTGCTGATATCCCCCGGAGGGTCAGGCAAATACACATGGTGTTGCCGCAGGGATATGGCCTCCCCGTCAGCCACCGCCGGAACCTCAAACTGGTCGATTATAGGGAGCCGCCTGGACTAAGGCAAGTAACGTAGCCATGCTTGCTGAATTCCGCAGCACACGCCAGTTCAGATGCTGAATTCTCCTGCCTGGATTCCCCCTTCCCGTCGAATTCATTATCATCGTCCGTATGACAGATACGACTCGCGCGCTACGGACACAGGTCGCCGTCGTCACCGGCGGCGGACGCGGCATAGGCGCGGCTATTGCCCGCAAACTGGCGGAACTCGGGGCAACCACGGTGATCACCGGTCGGACGCGCCAGGCGCTGGAATCCGCCGCTGAGCAAATCCGCCAATCGGGCGGCGCCTGCAACCCCATCGTTTGCGACGTAACCTCGCTGCCGGACGTGGAGAGATTGGCAACGCATGTCCAACAGACCTGGGAACGCGCCGATATCCTGGTCAACAACGCTGGCGTCGGCGGCTTCTCCGGTCCGCTTCACGAACTTCCCCCCGAACAGTGGGACCAGATTATGAACACCAACCTGCGCGGCGTGTTTTACGCAATCCGGGCTTTCGCTCCCCTGATGATCGCGGCCAAAAGGGGCCATATCATCAACATCTCTTCGCTCGCTTCCAAGGGGCCGTTGCCCAATCGGGCGGTGTACGCCGCTTCCAAGTTGGGGTTGAATGGGCTGACCTATACCGTGGCGGAAGAACTTCGCCCTTATAATATCCGTGTCGCAGTCGTCTGTCCGGGTTCCACGCACACCGATTTCGACCGTCACGCCGGCAAGGATTCGTCGAGGATGCTGCAGCCGGAAGACATCGCGCACGTGGTGGCCATGCTGGTCACGCAGGCTCCGCGGGCCTTCGCCAGCGAGGTGCTGATTCGGCCGACGCAGAAACCGTAGCCTCAACCCGTCGGGCGGGATTTCACTTTCCTGGTTTCCAGTGTTACCATCCGTTGTTCTTGAGTTTTAGGAGGAAGAATTATGGCTGACGAAACCGGCAATGGCATTTTGTGGTTCTTGGCAGGCTTGGGACTTGGCGCTGCTTTGGGCGTCTTGTATGCGCCAAAGCCTGGCCGCGAAATCCGTGATTCGATCCTGGGCGCGGCGGAAGAAGGCACCGACACCGTAAAGGACCGCGCCAGGCAATACCGCGATCAGGCTCAGGACTTCGTGAGCCGCGGGCGTGATTATGTCAGTCAGCAGAAGGATCAGATCCGCTCCGCCTTTGAAGCGGGCCGTCAGGCCTATCAGGAGGCGACGAGCAGCCCTGAACCGGAAGGTGGCGCGCCCAAGGCGTAGTCTGTATAACCCCACAGCCAGAGTGCCGCGAAGACGGCCAGGCAGACCATGGAATTGGCAGTCGGGATCCCCGACAAGCCGGCTGTTGGCTTGTTGGGGCGGAAAAATCCAAGCCGCCGCACGGCAGCACTGGACGGGATTGAACTTATATGAACGAAAACCTGTTGACGGTGTTCGTGGGGGTGACGGCTCTCGCCATTGTCGTCCAGATGGGGGTGCTGATCGCGCTCTTTGTCTCTTCCAGGAAAACCGGCGAGCGATTGCAACGCTTCTCGAAAGAAATGGAAGAAAACCTGCTTCCGATGATTCGCGATGCAAAGATTCTGCTGGCCGAATCGACGCCTCAAGTGCGGGAGATTTTGCAGAACCTTGCCGTCCTGAGCGCGACCGCCCGCCAGGATGTGGAGCGAATCAGCTCGACGGCAAACGAGATCAACGATCGGGTTCGCCAGCAGGTGGCGCGAGCCGACGAGTTGCTGACGCGTACGCTCACTCGGGTTGAGGCGACTACCGAGAACGTCCAGCACCTCATTTCGTCGCCGATGCGGCAGGTCTCCGGCGTGCTGAGCGGCGTGGCGGCAGGGCTTGCCGAGTTTCTCGGCAGCCGGAAGGTGCAGCGGCAAAAGAATGCAATGCCGCGCGACGAAATGTTCATTTAGGGTGAAGTTCGCCGGATGACCCACCGCTACTGGCGGGGTGCCTCATTCTAGCCTTGTCTGCATCTGCGCATCAACTCACCCGATCACAGCCGATGCCCCACGTTCGCCCATCGGGTTCCCGGCGAACATCGCGTGCTGGGATAATGGGCCAACGTGGGGTAGCTCCAGACCAACAAGGGGACTGCGGTAGTTGTGATGCGAATCGATTAGCTCTTTGGTGGGCAAATGAACAAATCTTCATCTCGGCGAGTCTCAAACGGCCGGACGATCAGCAGATCCAGCCGCCGCCCACAACCAAGTCATCATCGTAGAACACGACCGCCTGTCCGGGCGTGATCGAGCGCTGAGGCTCATCAAAGGTGACCATGACCTCGTCGTCGCCTGCCGTCTCCACGGTCGCCAGCGCTGGCTCATGCCGGTGACGTATTTTGGCCCGTACTCGCAGCGGCTCGCCAACCCTGTTCGCCAGCCCATCAAAGAGAATCCAGTTCAGGTGCTTGGCTCGCAAGTTGGTTGAGAGCAGATTCTCGCCGCCTCCCACCACCACTTGACGCTTGTCGCCGCGAATTTCCACGACGTAGAGTGGATTGCCCGTCGCGATCCCCAGCCCTTTGCGCTGCCCGATGGTGAAGTTGTGAATTCCGTTGTGATGGCCCAGCACCTCGCCCGTAGCCGTCACCAGCTCTCCTGACGTGTCGGGCAGTGGGTCGCCCTGCTCGGCCAGATACGCATCCAGAAAGCGCTTGTAATCGCCGCCGGGCACGAAACAGATCTCCTGTGAATCGGGCTTCTCCGCCAAAACCGTAAGTCCCTGCCGCCGCGCCTCGTCCCGCACCTCGGGCTTGTGCATCTCGCCCAGCGGAAACAGGGTTCGGCTTAGCTGCTCCTGCGTCAATCCAAAAAGAAAGTACGTCTGGTCCTTGGCGCGATCGGCCGGACGCTTGAGCAGCCAGCGTCCACGCCCGGCATCGTACTCGTTGCGGGCATAGTGTCCCGTGGCGATGCAATCGGCCCCAATCTGCCGCGCCGTCAGCAGCAACTGATCGAACTTGAGGTGATTATTGCAAAGGCTGCACGGGATTGGCGTGCGCCCGGAAAGGTAGTCGGCCACGAAGGGCCGCACCACGTCCTGCTCGAAACGCTCTTCGTGGTTCACCACGTAGTACGGAATCCCAAGCTTCTCGGCGACCCGGCGCGCGTCATAAACGTCATCCAGCGAGCAGCACCGGCCCTGCACTCCCTCCGGCATTCCCTCATGACCCGCAAGTCTGCGCTGGTTCCACAGTTGCATGGTCAAGCCGATCACCTTGTGTCCCTCGGCGCACAACATCGCCGCCACGGTCGAAGAATCGACGCCGCCCGACATGGCAACCGCGATGGTGTGCTTGCTCAACTTCTAGATTCCCGATTCTCAGTTGTCAGTTCTGTGTCCGCTCTTTGAAGGGGCGCGGCTTTGCGGGGTCCCCAGCAAGCCTGTATTTGGCTTGCTGGGGTGCCTTGAGCCGCGCCGTCCAGAGCCAATAAAAATGCGGGCTTTAGCCCCTGAGGAGATTCGCTGTTTTCTGTAACAGGAACAAACTCTAGAGACTTGAAACCGCTTTTCTCCACACCGGGCTCAACTCCCTCAGCTTTGTGACCGTCGCCGGCAACTGCTCGAGCACGAATGCGAGATCTTCCTCGCTCGTCTGTTTACCCAGGCTGAAGCGAATCGAGGCGCGCGCCTCGCCGGAGGTGAGGCCCATGGCGGTCAGCACGTGCGAAGGCTCGACCGCGCCGGAAGAGCACGCCGCCCCGGTAGAAACCGAAATCCCCTTCAGATCGAGCGCAATCACCAGCGCTTCGCCTTCGATGCACTCGAAAACAATATTCGAGGTGTTCGGCGTGCGCGCCACCTGTCCGCTGTTCGCCCGCGTCGACTCCACCTGTCGCAGGATGTGGCTTTCGAAGCGGTTGCGCATTGCCGCCATTTTCTCCGCCCCGCCGCCGGCAAGCCACTCGCGAGCCACCTCGGCCGCCTTGCCAAGTCCGGCGATGCCCGGCAGGTTTTCCGTCCCGGCGCGCCTTCCGCGCTCATGCCGTCCACCGTGCATCATCGGCTGCAAGAGCGTTCCCCTGCGCACGTAAAGCGCTCCGACTCCCTGCGGCCCGTGCAGTTTGTGGGCGGAAATCGTCAGCAGATCGCACCCGATGCGTCCCACATCGATCGGGACCTTCCCGGCGGCCTGCACCGCGTCCGTGTGGAACCACACGTCAGCTTCGGCGGCGATCCTGCCGATCTCCTCCACCGGCTGCAGCGCTCCGGTTTCGTTGTTCGCCATCATCACTGAAATCAGCCGCGTATTCGGCCGCAGGGCCGAGCGCACGTCGCCGGGGCTGACCTGCCCCTGCCCGTCTACGGGGAGAAACGTTATCTCCACTCCGAGCGCCTCCAGCCGCTTGCAGGAGTTGAGCACCGCGTGATGTTCAATGCTGCTGGTGACGATGTGATCGCCCGCGGAAACCATGCCAAACAGCGCCAGATTATCGCCTTCCGTTCCGCCGCTGGTGAAAACGATCTCCACCGCCCGCGCGCCCAGCAGTTGCGCGACGCTGTCTCGCGCCTGCTCTACCGCGGCGCGTGCCTGCTGCCCCTGCTGGTGGATGGACGAGGCGTTGCCGAAGCTCTCCAGGAAGCATGGCCGCATCGCCTCGAAAACTTCCGGCAGCAGTGGACTGGTAGCGTTATTGTCGAGATACACCCTGCGCATGGAATTGCCCTGATTAATTCTACAGCCTCCGCACCTGCTTGGTGCCCCACGTTCGCCCTCATTTGGCTAACGTGGGGTAGTTTCTTCGTACTTACGTTCCGTGCGCTCTGGCTACATTGGGCCCGAGCGCATCATCCACGTCTGGCAGCGATTCAAGCCGCGCCCTCGTGTCCGAATGCCATTGCCCCCGCCCCAACCGCTCGGCTACACTCGCCGGGAGGCCCCGACGAGCGTCGATGTTGCGCTTGTTGGGGTAAAGTGCATGCGAGTCATGGGCATTGATTGCGGCAGCCAATATACCGGCTTTGCCATCGTGGAACAGGAAGCCGCGGAGGAGCTGCATTGCGTCGCGATGGGCGCTATCCGGCTCTCGACCCGCGATCCGCTGGAAGTCCGCCTGCTTCGCATTTTCCAGGAGCTCTCCGAGCTGATTGACGCGCACCGTCCCGAGGTCGTCGCCATCGAAGACGTTTTTCACGCGGCCAATGCCAAATCCGCTCTCAAACTCGGGCATGTGCGCGGAGTCGCCATGCTGGCCGCGGCCCAGGCAGGATTACCCGTTGTCGCCTATGCTCCGTTGTCCGTCAAGTCCGCCGTGGTCGGCTATGGCAGGGCAGAAAAGTCCCAGGTGCAAATGATGGTTACGCGCCTCCTCAAGCTGGAAGCCGTGCCCGAACCGCCCGATGTGGCCGATGCCCTGGCCATCGCCATCTGCCATCTGCATACGGCTGCCACTCTGGCGCATCACGCTGCCCGGCCTTAATCCCCACGTCCTTATCGCGAAGTGTCATCCTGAGCGTAGCGAAGGATCTGCTTTCCTGCGCACGTGAAAACAAGAGCCGGGAACGGGTGCCCCACGTCCCGTCCCGTTTTTGGACTGACGTGGGGTAGTTTCTTTCCTTCTTCAGCTCTTCTATTTTGATCGGCGCGCACCCGGGCCTACCTCAGCTCCTCCATGATCTGCTCCAGCGCCTGGCGTGGAGGCCGCACGCGCTCGGTCGGCAGCGTCGCCAGCGCTTCGGAAGTCAAGTTCAACAGGTCGATGAAGCTCGGCTGCTCGGGGTTCACGTAGAAAATTCCGGTGAGCGCCTCGTTGGCCTCTTTGGCCTGCATCAGCCGCCGCACGGCAATAACTCTGTCCGTGGGATTGTAATCTTCTTCCAGCTTGCGCAACCGCAGGTGAGAGCCGTCGTGCATGGTGACGTTCACGCACTCGCCAGGCTCGTAGTCGACGTCGATCTCGGCGAACGCCGGCACGAAATCGGCATCCGTCAGCGGCTCTTCATGGTCTTTCATAAACTTGTAGGACTTGGTCGATCCCTCGTGGTCGTTAAAAGTGACGCATGGAGAAATCACATCCAGCATCACCGTGCCGCCATGGGCAATCGCCGCCTTCAACATGGTGTGGAGCTGCTTCTTGTCGCCGGAAAACGAACGTCCCACGAACGTCGCTCCCAGCTCTATCGCCAGCAGGCAGGTATCGATGGGAGGCAGTTCGTTGACGACTCCGGTCTTCAGTTTGCTGCCGACATCGGCCGTCGCCGAGAACTGTCCCTTGGTCAGCCCATAGACGCCATTGTTCTCGATGATGTAGATGATCGGCAGATTGCGCCGCATGAGATGCACAAACTGCCCGATGCCGATCGACGCCGTGTCGCCGTCGCCGCTGACGCCCAGCGCCAGCAGCCGGTGGTTGGCCAGCGCCGCGCCGGTTGCCACCGACGGCATGCGTCCGTGCAAGGCATTGAAGCTGTGCGAGCGTCCCATGAAATACGCCGGGCTCTTCGAGGAGCAGCCAATGCCGGACAACTTGATTACTCGTTCGGGGGCCACTCCCATCTCGAAGAATGCGTCGATGATGCGCTCGGAGATCGCGTTATGTCCGCAACCCGCGCATAGCGTGGTCTTGCCGCCGCGATAGTCGAGCACGGTCAGTCCAATGCGGTTCGCACTCTGGCGCGGCGGTTGAGAAGCCGAAGTGGCCATTACCTGCCCTCCTGCGGAACGATTTCGTCGGTGATCGAGCGCGCGTCGATCGGCAGGCCCGTGTAGTGCCGCACGCTGCGCAGCTTCGCGATCTCCTGCGCCGGAAGATCCAGCTTCAGCAACTGCAGCATTTGCGCATCGCGGTTCTGGTCCACCACGTAGACGCGCTTGTGGCGGGCGATGAACTCGTGTACCTCGCGCGCAAACGGATAAGCCCGCAGCCGGAGATAGTCGAAGCCCATCGCGTACTCGCGTTCCAGTTGCTCCAGGCTCTCCCGCGCCGCCCAGTGCGAGCTGCCGTAGGCCACAATGGCTGCCTCGTTCCCGTGATCGCTCACCAGCTCGGGCGCGGGAACCAGTGTGCGTGCATGTTCGAACTTGCGTGCCAGCCGGTCCATGTTGCGAACGTAATCGTCGGGACGTTCGCTGTACTGCGCCTTTTCGTTGTGTCCGCTGCCGCGTGCGAACCAGGCTGCGTTGGGATGATCATTGCCCGGCAATGTGCGGTAACCGATCCCGTCTCCATCCACGTCCTTGTAGCGGGCAAACCCTCCCAGCCGGGCCAACTCCTCCTTCGAGAGCACCTTGCCTCGCTTTAACGGCTGCTCGGGATACGCGAACGGCTCGCTCATCCAGTTGTTCATCGCCAGGTCGAGATCGCTCATCACAAACACCGGCGTCTGCAACTGCTCGGCAAGCTCAAAGGCGTCCATTGCCATCGTGAAACACTCGCCCACCGACGCCGGAATCAGCATCGGATGCTTCGTATCGCCGTGCGAAAGCGTGGCCACCGTCAGTAGATCCCCCTGCGCGGTGCGTGTCGGCAGCCCGGTCGAAGGCCCCACCCGCTGCACATCCCAAATCACCGCCGGAATCTCCGCGTAGTAGCCGAGTCCGCTGAACTCCGACATCAACGAAATCCCCGGGCCCGAGGTGGCAGTCATCGCGCGCGCTCCCGCCCAGCCCGCTCCCACCACCATGCCGATCGCCGCCAACTCATCTTCCGCCTGCACGATGGCGAACGTGGCTTTTCCGTCCGCGCCTACGCGGTAGCGCTTCATGTAGTCGGTCAATTGCTCCACCAGCGACGACGAGGGCGTGATCGGATACCAAGTCACGACCGTGACGCCGCCGAACATCGCCCCCAACGCGGCGGCGGCGTTGCCGTCGATGATGATCTTGCCCGCCGTCTCGTGCATGCGCTCCACCACAAACGGGTCGGCCTTGACGAGCGAGGCGGCGGCATAGTCGTAACCGGCCCTGGCGGCGTTCCAGTTCACATCGGCGGCCTTCGGTTTGCTGCCAAAGTGGCGGCGCAGCGCCCGCTCCACCTCCTGCATATCCAGCGCCAGCAGACGCGCCACTACGCCGACGTAGATCATGTTCTTGACCAGCTTGCGCAGCTTCGCCTCGGGACAGACCGCAGCCACCAGTTTGTCGAAGGGAACGGAATAAAATGTCAGATCGTTTCGCAGTTGGCGCAGATTCAACGGCTCGTCGTAGAGCACGGCGGCGCCCGCCCCGAGCGATAGAACGTCCTCCCGCGCGGTTTCCGGGTTCATCGCCACCAAAAAGTCGATCTCTTTCTTGCGCGCGATGTAACCGAATTTGCTGGCGCGGATCGTGTACCAGGTTGGCAGGCCGGCAATGTTGGAAGGAAACAGGTTCTTGCCGCTTACCGGCACGCCCATTTGAAAAATCGTTCGCAGCAACACAGTGTTTGCCGACTGCGAACCGGAGCCGTTAACGGTCGCCACCTGAATGCTGAAGTCATTGACGATCGGGACCGCACCCCTCTGAGCACCTTCGCGCGGCGCCACCTCTGTCGTTGCCATGTTATTGACTTTCCTTAAGTGCGGGCGAGCCGGAACCCTGCGCTTCGAGCACGTCTTGAGCTTGGTACCCCACGTTCGCCCGCTTTTGGCTAACGTGGGGTAGTTCACGCGAGGTCCAGCACTTCGAACCGTCTCGCCTCGCTGAGAGCCGTTCCGCGCGAAGCCGCCCTGAACCTTATCTGCATGATGACGAGCAGTGCAGCGGGGTTGCAAAAAGGCCACTCTGGAAAGCAGGAAACTCTGGTGGGGAAACCGCGGAGCCCCCATTTTGCCGCAGTTGGCTAATGTGGGGTAGTTTCTTGAAGTTCGGCGGATGCCTTGGTGCCCCACGTTCGCCCGCAGTTGGCTAACGTGGGGTAGTTTCTTGAAGTTCGACGGGTGCCCAACCCTTGCAAAACAGCCCCACTCAAGCAAAGGAAGCTTGAGTGGGCCACCCCGCCACTCCCTGGAGCTCTCACCCTTCCGTATAGAACTGGGCCATTTTGCGGAATTTGTCGTAACGCGCTGCCAGCAACTGCTCGAGTGAGAGCGCCTGCAATTCGCTGAGCTGCTTGTGCAACTCGGACGCCAGCAGATCCGCTGCCGCCTTGGGGTCGCGATGCGCGCCGCCCGGAGGCTCGGGCACGACCGCGTCGATCACTCCGAGTTCCACCATGTCTTTTGAGGTGATGCGCAGCGCCTCGGCGGCGACATCTCGCTTAGTAGCGTCGCGCCACATGATGGAAGCGCAACCCTCGGGCGAAATCACCGAGTAGATGCTGTTCTCCAGCATCAATATGCGGTCGCCGATGGCGATCGCCAGCGCGCCTCCGCTGCCGCCCTCTCCCGTGATCGTGACAATCACCGGAACCTTAAGCCGTGCCATCTCCCGAAGGTTATAGGCAATGGCTTCCGCCTGCCCGCGCTCTTCGGCTCCCAGTCCTGGGAACGCTCCGGGAGTGTCCACGAAGGTCAGGATCGGATGGCCGAACTTTTCCGCCATGCGCATGGCGCGCAAGGCCTTGCGGTATCCCTCCGGGCTCGACTGGCCAAAATTCCGGTAGACGCGCTGTTTCACGTCGCGGCCCTTCTGCTGACCAACCACCAGCACCGGCTGTCCCCGGAACTTCGCCATGCCGCATATCATGGCCGGATCGTCGCCAAAGCGGCGGTCACCATGAACCTCGTCGAAGCCGTCAAACATCAGGCTGACATAATCCAACAGGTATGGCCGCTGAGGATGCCGCGCCAGCTCGGTCTTCTGCCACGCTCCCATGGCAGCCGTCACCTGCCGCCGCAGGTTGCCGACGCGCTCTTCCAAGGCCTTCAATTGCCGCTGGGCTTCCGTGTTCTCCCCGGCGGCCGCTTCAAGCTGGGCAATCTGCTGTTCAATCTTCTCCAGCTCGAGCTGGGCTGCTGTCGTTGCTTCCATGTTCGCTTTCTTTTCCGCCTGCACGGCGCTCACCCGGAAATCAAGTACCGGCCATCGGACGCATTCGTCGACCCTGTCGCGTCAGCACTGCTTGTGTTGAGGGCTCCTACCGAATCCGATTAGTCGATGATGATCACGCTGCCTCGCCCGCACAGCTCTTCCACTCTGCGGATGAACGCACGGTCCGGCAGGATATTATAGCCCTCGACCTCCATCACGGCCACGAACTCGCCCGGCGACGCCAGATCGAACATCACCTTGGCCTCTCCCGGCGACTGCACAAAGAGGGCATGCAGCTCGTCGACCGTATCGGCCGAGGCGTCGGCCAGTGAGATGCGCAGCCGCAACGCCTTGGCCAGCCTCGGCTTAGCCTCCTCCAGCGGAGTAATCTCGGAAATCGCCAGCTTCGGCGCCGCACCCTCTTCGACCCGTACGCTTCCCTTCACCAGAACTGGAACCTCCAGTTTTACCTTCTCCCCAAGCCGCCGGAATGCCTCCGGAAAGATCATCGCCTCAATTCGACCTTCCATGTCTTCCAAGGTCACATTGGCGTATAGTTCGCCTCTCTTCGATTTCAGCACCCGCACTCCGCCGAGCACCCCGGCCGCAAAAATCTCCTCCCCTTTCGCGGTCGAGCGCTTCATGGCGTTAAGGGCAGCCGTGCTTAGCGCGTGCAAATCTTCAAGCTTGTCGGCGTACTTTTCCAGCGGATGCCCAGAGATGAAGAATCCGAGCACTTCCTTTTCGTATTGCAGGCGCGTGCTCTCGTCCCAGTCGGGAGTCTCCGGCAGCGCGTCATTGGCGTGACTTGGCTGCTCGTCAAAGACCCCAAACAAGCCGTGCTGACCGGCCTGCGCATCGCGATGCGCCTTCTGCGCCTGTTCCATCGCCTTGTCGAGAACCGCGAACAACTGCGCCCGCCGGCCTAGCGAATCCATTGCTCCGCTCTTGATCAGCGACTCGAGCACTCGCTTATTCAACAGACGCAGGTCGACTTTCTCGCAAAACTGATAGATCGAGCGAAACGAGCCGACTAGCTTGCGAGCCTCAACGATTGACTGGATCGCGTTCTGCCCCAGGTTCTTAACCGCGGCCAGCCCAAAGCGGATGGCTTCCCCGTGCGGGGTAAAGCTGGAATCGCTCAGATTGATGTCCGGAGCCTCGACCGGAATGCCCATTTCACGGCATTCCTTGATGTACTTCACCACATCGTCGGTCTTGCCGGTCACCGACGTCAGCAGCGCGGCCATGAACTGCACCGAGTAGTGCGTCTTCAGGTAGGCGGTGTGATAAGCCAGCAGCGCGTAGGCGGCCGAGTGCGACTTGTTGAAGCCGTAGCCCGCAAACTGCTGCATCAGATCGAAGATCTTTTCGCTCTTCTCCTTGGGGAAGCCGCGTTCATGCGCGCCGGAAAGGAAACGGTCGCGCTGCTTTCCCATCTCGTCCGGGTCTTTCTTGCCCATTGCCCGCCGCAGCAGGTCGGCTTCGCCGAGCGAATAGCCGGCCAGCACGTTGGCAATTTGCATGACCTGTTCCTGGTAAACGATTACACCCAGGGTTTCCTTGAGCAGCGTTTCCAGCTCCGGCAACTCATATTCGACCCGCCGCCGTCCCCACTTGCGCTCGATGAAGTCGTCAATCATGCCGCCCTGGATCGGGCCGGGACGATAGAGCGCGTTCAAAGCCGTCAGGTCTTCCAAAGTGCTCGGCTTGTAACGCCGCAGCACATCGCGCATGCCCTCGGATTCAAACTGGAAGATGCCCGACGTGTAGCCGTTGTGGAAAACTCTTTCATAAGTCGCATGGTCGTCCAGTGCAACTTTTTCTAAATCAACTTTTTCTCCACAATTTTGCAAAATCAATTTGAGCGCATCATCGACGATCGTCAAGGTCGTGAGCCCGAGGAAGTCCATCTTCAACAGGCCCATCTTTTCCACCGCCTTCATGTCGTAGGCAGTGACGATTTCATCGTTTTTCGTCTTGAAGAGCGGCACCAGCTCATCGAGCGGGACGGGGGAGATCACAACGCCGGCGGCATGCACCCCTGCGTTGCGGACCATTCCTTCAAGCTTTTTTGCCGTATCGATCAGCTCTTTGATCTGCGGCTCCCGGCTGTACACCTCGGCCAGTTGCGACGAGTCGGCCATCGCCTTGTCGATAGTCATACCGGGGATACCGGGAATCATCTTGGCGATCCGGTCCACCTCGGCGTAGGGCATGTCGAGCACGCGTCCAACGTCCTTAATGGCCGCCTTGGCAGCCATGGTGCCGAAGGTAATGATCTGCGCCACCTGCTCGCGACCGTACTTCCGCGTGACGTAGTCAATCACCTCGCCCCGCCGATTCATGCAGAAATCGACGTCTATGTCGGGCAAAGACACGCGCTCCGGGTTGAGGAAGCGCTCAAACAGCAGCTCATTCTGCAAGGGATCGATGTCGGTGATCCCCATGGAGTAGCCAACCAGGGAGCCGGCAGCCGATCCGCGCCCCGGACCGACAGGGATGCCATGTTCTTTGGCGTAACGGATGAAGTCCCACACGATAAGAAAATAGCCGGAGAACTGCATCTGCTGGATGATCTTTATCTCGCGGTTGAGCCGTTGCTCATAGTCGGCGAAGCTCTTGCGCAGCCGGCCCTCCTGCTGCATCTGCCGCAGCCATTCTGTTCTGCGCACGAAACCCTGGCGGGCCACGTGCTCGAAATAGCTATCAGCGGTATGTCCTTCAGGAACCTCGAAACGCGGGAAGGGATTCTTGATCTTCTCCAGTTTCAGATTGCAGCGCTCGGCAATGGCCATCGTCCGCGCCAGGACATCCTCTGCTCCGTTGAAAACCCGCCGCATCTCCTCCGCACTCTTGACGAAGAACTGGTTGGTTGCAAACTTCATCCGGTTGGTCTCGTGCACCGACTTACCGGTCTGGATGCAGAGCATCACGTCCTGCGCATGTGCATCGTCTTCGCAAAGATAGTGGCTGTCGTTGGTCGCGACCATTGGGATGCCGAGTTCACGCTCCAGCCGGAAGAGGTCGTCGTGGATGCGCTTTTCCTCCGCCAGGCCCTGATCCTGTATCTCGAGGAAGAAATTGCCGGCTCCGAAAATGTCGTTGAACGTAACTGCCGCCTTGCGTGCGGCATCATAGCGGCCTTCCGTGAGACTTTCCGCCACTTCGCCTTTCAAGCAGCCCGACAAGGCGATCAGTCCCTTCGAATGCTCGGCCAGAAATTGCTTTGAGACTCGCGGCTTGTAATAGAAACCATGAAGGGACGCTTCAGAAGTGATCTTGACCAGATTCCGGTAGCCTTCCTCGTTCTCGGCCAGCACGATAAGGTGATTGTAGGTGTCGCCCTCGGGAGCCGCCCGATGGTCTTCCTTCTTGCAGATGTACAACTCGCAACCGATGATCGGCTTGATGCCGGCGTCCTTCGCCGCATTGAAGAAATGGACTGCCCCAAAAATGTTGCCGTGGTCGGTCATGGCTACGGCGGGCATCTGCAAAACCTTCGCGCGTTTGCAAAGCTCGGTGGCGTCGCAAGCGCCGTCGAGCATGGAATAGTCGGTATGCAGGTGAAGATGAACGAAGTCCGGCATGAGTCCTTTTCGGTCTCCTCATTGTACTTGGTAGCACAAGCCAGCGATCAGATGAAAAGGATTATGAGCTGAGGAAAACGAAGATCCTTCGCTACGCTCAGGATTTCGCCTGCGGGCTCAGACGCCCGCAAAACGGCTCAACTTTGCTGACTACTACTTGCGCTTTGCCGGTTTCTTAGCTGGAGCCTTGGCAGGCTTTTTTGCCGCCGGCGTTTTCTTCGCCGCCGGTTTCGCGGGCACCGGCTTCTTCTTGGCGACTTTCTTCGCGGGCTGAGGCTTGGCGATCTTTTTCACCGGCTGTGGCTGCGCTTTCTTGGCAGGTGCAGGCTTGGCAGGTGCAGGCTTGGTCACCTTTGTTTTCGCTTTTTCCGCTTGGGGCTTTGCCATCGGCTTGGCGGCAACCTTCTTTGGAACTTCGCCCGCTGCCGCCGGCCTGGCGGCAACCTTCTTCGGAGCTTCGCCTGCTGCCGGCTTGGCGGCAACCTTCTTTGGAGTTTCGCCCGCTGCCGCCGCTATCACTTCCACCGGCGCACCTGGAGCGACAGCTTCTTTCGGCTTGCGTCCTCTCTTGGGGGCAGCAGCAGAATCCGCCTGCCCTGTAACCGCGACTTTAACGGCAGCGGCCTTGGCGCCGCGTCGCCTGGGCGGAGGCGGTGGCGGAGGCAGAGGCGGTTCATAGGGCTTCAAGAACTTGACAATCTCGGAATGATTCCGCAGTTTGCCGTCCAGCAGCAGCAGAAAAGCCTCCTCGGCGATCTTTGGATATTCCGCAAGCTGCGGTGTGATGCGCATTTCCGCCATCTCGACAAGTGGCAGCTTTTGCTGCATCTGCCTCCACTTCCCAAAGTAGTTCTTGATCTTCTCCGAGACCGCCTGCTGGCGCGATGTAACATCCAGAAACAGAATCGCCTCCGGCTTAGCCGAACTCAGTACACGCCAGGCGCGTGAGGGAGTAGATGCATCCTTGCTCCCAAGTTTCTTCGCCAGTTCCTTGCCGTTTTCCTCGACTGCCTGCCAGGCAGCGACAAACTCCTTGTGCGGAATCAGGCGCTGAATCTCCGCCAGGTCCTTATCCCCCATCCGTTTGGTCAGAAAATAAAAGGCCAACGGCGCCGCGTCGATCGTATGCCCCATGTCTTGAAGCAACTGACGCGTTTTCATCCACTGCGACATTTCGTTTTGGTCAACCTTGGCCGTGGACCACTGCGGATGCAACACCTTGAGCCAGCCCTCTTTTTCGAGCACCTGCAGAATATGCAGCGGGTTGTCCTCGAAGGCTATCTGCTCGATTTCATACCCGATATTCTTCCGGCTTATATACTCGATGTAGCTGTTCTCTTTTGCCGCATCGTAGCGAGCTTTAGTCCGCTCTTCCAACTCCCAGTGGAAACGCGCTGCAAAGCGCGTGGCGCGAATCAGGCGTGAAGGATCTTCCAGGAAGGCGTAATTGTGCAGGACGCGGATGAGCTTTGCCTCCACGTCCGCCGATCCATTGAACGGGTCGAGCAGCAGCCCCCGCGAACCGGGATTGAGCGAAAGAGCAATCGCGTTGACCGTGAAGTCGCGGCGGCGCAAATCTTCGTTGATCGTCGCTGGAGCGATTTGCGGCGGCGCACCCGGTTTGCCGTAGGTCTCCGAGCGCGCCATGCTGATTTCCACCCGCACACCGCCCGGCAGCACCGCGTGCAGGGTCTTTGTTTCCTCGCTGATGACTTCGACTTTCGCTCCGGCGCGCTCAAGGTCCTTTTGAAGTTTCAGGGCATTGCCCTGGACCGAGAAATCAAGATCGCGGATGGACAATCCGGTCAGAATGTCACGAATCGCCCCGCCCGTCAGATAAACGTTCATGCCGTGGGCGCGCGCCGCTTCCTGCACCAGGCTCACCACCTTTAACTGATCAGGTGCGAGCCGGATTTCCATCGTATAAATGTAGTCAGCCATTCGTGCTAGTAAGGCTCTCGGAGCGCGCAGCGGAAAAAACCGGCACGACCATGCATGCCGCATTCCCCTGACTTTGCAGCGCCGCTCTAGGTTGTAAATCTCTCACTACCAACTACTTAGACGTAACTGCAACAATTCCGCTACAAAGAAAAAACAATAACACAACCGTTTATCGTTTGGCTACACAGGAAAATCGGGAATCCCCTTTTTCCACAAAAAGATGCGACAATCAGGGAGCCGGAACCCAGCCCATGCCCAAATAAGCGTTCGCCGGGGATTCAGGCCGGTTTTTTATTTCAAATGGCTTCCACCCACAAGAAGGTTATCGTCCGCAAGATGGACCGGGACTCGGTGCAGGGATACCTGCCCCCGGCCAACTTCATCTCCGACAATAAATTAGAGCTCCTCAATACTGCCGGGACCGCCGTTCGCATTCAGTTGAGCGACATCAAAGGCGTTTTTTTTGTCCGCGAATTCGGCGACTCCGAGACGTTGCAACGAAAGACCTTTACCAGCCGCCCCAGGACCGAGGGGCTGTGGGTTCGCCTGCGCTTCCGCGATGGTGAAATGCTGGAAGGGCTGATGCCTAACGACCTTACCCAGGTGACTCCGGACGGTTTTTTCCTGAACCCACCCGACACCCGCTCGAATACCCAGCGGATTTTTGTCCCGCGTACGGCGGTGGCCGAGCTGACGGTGCTGGCCGTGATCGGCAGCCAGGCCCGGCGACGCAAGCCCGTGGAAGATAGCCGCCAGGTACCCTTGTTCGGCGATTCTCGCGGCAGCGGCTCAAGTGGAGCTGGCCCGTAATTCCCCGGGACAAGCTTGCAGACTCTTTGACATCGCGATCTCTCGTAGAACCCGTTCGCAATGCCTGCTAAACTGTATCCCGCGCGCCGTTTGGGAGCACTATCCGCGCCGCGAGCCGGAGGGCGGTCCGTCGCCCGTAGCCGGCGCGCGCAAGCGCACCACCATAGTGGGAGATCGCGAAGTCCTTTCTTTGTGCTCGGGCCAGAGCTGGCTGCTGGAATCTGAAGAATGAAACTTCTTGAAATTGCACGGGCTATTGGCGCAACTGCTGAAAACGTTCCGGCCGAATTGGAGATTACCGGAGTGGCGGGAGTCGATCAGGCCGGCCCGACGGAATTGACGTTCCTGACGAACCCGAAGTACACGGCAGCGGCCGCCACGACGAAGGCGGCGGCTATCATCGTGTCGCCCGGCTTCCCGGCCAATAGCCGTCCGCTTCTGCGCTGCCCGAACCCTCACCTGGCGTACGCCAAAGCTTTGGAACTTTTCTACTCGCCGCCCCGTTATCTGCCATGCATTCATCCCTCGGCGGTGATTGCCTCATCAGCGAAGGTCGGGCCCAATGCCCACGTCGGAGCCTACGTTGTCATCGACGACGAGGTTGAGATCGGCGCCAACTGCACCATCCTGCCCCACGTCGTGATCTACCGCGGAGTGACGATCGGTAGCAATTTTTTTGCCCACTCGCACGCGGTTGTGCGTGAGTTCTGCCGCCTCGGCGACAATGTTATCTTGCAGAATGGAGTCGTGATCGGCGCCGACGGGTACGGGTTTGCGCCCGACGGCGACGGCTGGCACAAGATTGTGCAATCAGGCACGGTGGTGATCGGCAACAATGTCGAAGTGCAGGCGAATTCCTGCATCGACCGCGCCACCATCGGCGAAACCCACATCGCCGACGGCGTTAAGATCGACAATTTTGTGCAAGTGGGGCACGGCTCGAAAGTTGGAGAAAACACCATGCTCTGCTCGCAGGTTGGGCTTGCCGGTTCCACCCGCGTGGGCAGGCATGTGATGCTCGCGGGACAGGTCGGCGCAGCGGGCCATTGCACCATTGGAGATCATGCCATTGTCACCGCACAGAGCGGCGTTCGAGACGTGCCGCCGAACGCCATCGTAAGCGGCAGCCCCGCAATTGACAATCGTCAGTGGTTGCGTGCGATTGCGGCCTTCAGCAAATTGCCCGAGCTGGTCAAGGCAGTCCGCAAGCTCACAAAAGATTGACCTGTGGACCGTTATCCGCGCCAGTTTCACCGCAGTCAACCAGCTTCAGTCAACAAGAAGGAAGATACGGAAGCATGGACGAAGAACATCCTGGAGTAGTTGAAGACGATCGCAACGGCGCCACGCGTACCCCGATCCGGGTTCTGCTGCTCGATGATCGCGAGGACAATCTCATCGTTCGCTCGGCGATTTTGCGGCAGAAGGGCTATGCCGTCCTCACCTCCAAGTCCGTCGAGGAAGCTGAAGCGCAGCTCGACGACATCGACATCGCGGTGCTCGATTACAACCTTGGACAGGGAAAGTTCGGCACGGAAGTAGCCGAAAGCCTTCGCCGCAAACGGCCGCAGGTTCCCATCATCATTCTTTCAGCCACCTTGGAACGCAAGTTCGGCGGCATCGCCGATATGCACTTGCTCAAGGGTTACAGCTCGGTGGACGACCTCGTCAGCGCTCTGCGCAGCTTCGAGGCCAAACAGCGCGGCCGTCCGGTGGTGGTCGACGCCCGCGACTTTTTCTACTCGCGCATTAGTATGGCGATGGGCGATGATGTCGCGCTGGAAATTCTCGACCGCAATGGTGACTGGCAGTACGTCAACGATCATTTCGCCTCGCTCAGCGAGCGCAAACGCAATTGGTTTCCGGGAAAGAACCTGTTCGAGCAGTATCCCGAACTGGGGGAGGAATTCCGCGAAATCATTCGCACCGTGGCCGATACTCGCGAGACCTATATCGACCGCCGCGGGCAGCGTGGCGTCCCTCACCTGCCAACCACCGCCGCGCGATGGAGTTGGAACGTGCTCGTTTTTCCGCTCAAACTGCACGACGGCCGCGACGGTGTCGTGCTCGCCGCAAGGCTCCTGGAACGTAAGTAGCGGGCGGCTTGGCCCCTGAGACAAAAATCAGTATGGTGGCCCACATTTGCGGAGCCGCAGGCGGAGCTAATGTGGGGTTGTTGCCTGGTCTAAGGCGGAGCACGGCTGCTCTTTTTCCCGCTCGCTGGTAAAGTAGTTGGAGTGCAACTTCTCGAAGTAATGGCGACTTTCCTCCAGCCGGCTGCACGGCGGCAGACGAACTATATGTCTGTGTTGCGCCACCTGGGCGTTTTGGGGCTTTTCCTGCTCGCCATTGCGGACAGCACCCCGCTACCAACCTTCGCCGGTCCGGACATTCTGACGGCTATCCTGGCAGCGCGGCATCGCGATCCCTGGTACTACTACGCCGCAGTGACAACGGCGGGTTCCGTCATTGGCGCCTACATAACTTTCCGCATGGCACACCGCGCCGGTGCCAGCTACTTGCGAGATAAGTTCGGCGAACGCAAGGTCAACAAGCTCCTCGCTTATTTCGAAAGGTGGGGCACGGGAGTCCTGGTACTTTCTTCGGCGGTGCCCTTTCCATCCCCCACCAGCGCCTTCTTCGCGGCAGCCGGCGTGCTCAATTACCCGGCAAGAAAATTCGTCGTGGTGGTCGCGCTGAGCCGCGCCGCAAGGTATGCCGCCATTGCCTCCATCGCTTCGCACTACGGTGGCCACTTCATTCGGGCGCTTCGTCACCCGGCACAATATTACGGCCTCTTGCTGGTGGTAACCGGAGCCGTGTTCGTGCTGGTTCTGGCGGCCATTCTGTTGCACCGGCAGTTGGAAGACGCACGCGGCGTCCTGCGCAACCAGATTTGAAAAACAGTGTGCACGAAAAAGCCCGGCTGAAACCTGCTGCCCCGACACATTTTTCCGGTTAAACACCGGCGTATCATCTACTTACGAATGAGTTCCGCAGGTCAGGAAAACTTAGTCCCCAGTTGCGGAGTTTAGCGGTAAGCTATGATTGCGGGAAACGACAGCGTTGAGCAGGCGGGAGAGCACATGGACTACCTACACATCGCGGAAGATTTGGTGCACAAGGAATTCATGAAGCAGTGGGATCCTCGGACCTTGGCGATATGGCTGCGGGACGGATGCCGATGCGCTTACTGCGGAAAAGACATGCTCTCGTGCCGCGACACCGTCTCGTTCGGCTCCAGTATCGATCATCTGCTGCCAATCGTGAGATATCCCGAGCTTGAACACGTGGCCTGGAACTGCTTGCTGGCATGTTCCGCGTGCCATGCGCGCAAGCAGGATTGGGCCCCCAACACCTCCGATGGCTCTTCGCCGGTTTACGCCCGGGGCAGCGGCACTCTCGCCGACCCCGACCGCTACGAGCTGGTTACGCGGGCACGAAGCTTTCTCACCACGCAAAAACTGCCCGAAAAAGCGAACTTCGAAAAAGAGCGCGACCTCATCCTTCGCACGCTGCGCACGCTCGGCATGCGGCCAGATCAACCGGCCCCGCCGCGTACGACTTCGAAGTCTGCCGCATAACGCATTTAATGAAGTTGCGACCATCAGAGCCTTGCATCGCATGCGGGGGTTGCTGCTTGTGCGGCTCCTGGGGAGCGATATCCTCGGCCAGTTTCCGAATTGGTGTTCGATGGTGCCCCACGTTCGCCCGCATTTGGCTAACGTGGGGTAGTTTTTTCAACTGCAAACTTGCTGCTTTCGCCCAGTGAAAACAAGGCGCTCGTTTGAGAGTCCCGCTCAGCGGGGCTGCGGCTGGCGCAGACGCGCCGGCAACTTCTCATAGATTCCGCCGAAACCGCCGTTGGAGAGAATGGCGACTACGTCTCCGCCGCGCAGTTCGTTGGCAATGCCGGCGACAATAGCATCGGCATCGGCGAATTGCCGCGCCCTGCGTCCGCGGCGCTGCAGCTCGGCGACCACGGCATTGACGTCGAGACGCTCCTCCGGGCGCAGCGCGTCGCTCTGCTTGAAGTAAACCGAGGCCATGACGACTTCGTCGGCGTTCGCCAGGCTTTCGACCAGCTCCTGCTGAAAAACATTGCGGCGCAAGGTGTTGGAACGCGGTTCGAGAATGGCCCACAGGCGGCGTCCGGCAAAGCGCGTCCGCAGCGCCTGCAGCGTGACGGCAATTGCAGTCGGGTGGTGGGCGAAGTCGTCAATCACCGTAATCCCGTCAATCTCGGCTTTCACTTCCAGGCGTCGCTTCACGCTGCGGAAGCTGCGCAGGGCGTCGCCAATGGTTGTCTTATCGATGCCATAGCTAGCGGCAAGCGCCGCGGCGGCTACGGCATTCAAGACGTTGTATTCCCCCGCCAGCTCGAAGTCGAACTCGGCCCACGGCTGCCCGTGGCGCTCCACGCGCCAAGTAGTTCTGTGCGGCCCATAACGCACATCGCGAATGCGCCAGGCGGAGCCCTCGGCGAAGCCATAGCGCTCAACCGTGCAGAAAGCGCGGCTAACGCACTCGCCGACACTGCCGCCATTGGCGCTGCCTTGCTCGTCCCAGGCAATCACACGGCCGCGGCGCGGAACCAGGTTCACCAGCCGCTTGAACGCTGTCTTTACTTCGTCAAGGCTGCGGTAAATATCGGCGTGGTCAAACTCAACCGAGGTCAGGATCATGCCATCGGGAAAGTAATGCATGAACTTCGGGCCTTTGTCGAAGAACGCGGTGTCGTATTCATCGCCTTCGAGGATGAACTCGCGGCCCTCGGTCACGGCGAAGCTGGAGCCGAAGTTCTCGGCGATTCCGCCGATGAGAAATGACGGCTGGCGTCCAGCTACGTGGAATATCCACGCGAGCATCGATGTCGTGGTCGTCTTGCCGTGCGTGCCGGCTACGGTCAGCACCTCCCTGCCGCGCAGAAACTCCTCATGCACCAGGGCGGCCATGGAAGTGAACGGCAGCCGCTGATCGAGAACGTATTCCACTTCGACGTTGCCGCGCGAGAGGGCGTTCCCGATCACTACCAGATCGGGACGCGGGCTCAAATTCGCCTCCGCAAACGGCTGCGCGACCACAATCCCAATGCCGGCCAGCATCTCCGACATCGGCGGATAGGCTGCGACATCGGAGCCGGTGATGAGAAAGCCGCGCTGCTTCAGCATGCCGGCGAGCGACGCCATGGCAGTACCGCAGATTCCGATCAGATGTATATGGCGCGCTTTCATCGTCCCTGCGCTTGTCCGGCGGAATGGGTTGCGGCGGCGTCCATGTGCAACTGCACGGATGAACTTGCGACGCTCAACTCGACGTTGACCCCGAAGGGCAGTGTCACGTTGTCGCACGCCACGTGGCCGGAAGGAACTCCGTAGGCAACAGGGACGCCGAGGTTCCGCACAATGCGGGAGACGATGTCCTGCAGCGAGTACTGCTGGCCGCCGGGTTGCACGCAATCGAGCATCCCCCCGAAGACGATGCCCCGAACGCCGTCGAGTTTGCCGGCAAATCTCAACTGCATCAGCATACGGTCGATCTGGTAAGGCTTTGTCGTCACATCTTCCAGAAACAGGATGCGGCCTTCGGTTTCCAACTCGTAAGGTGTGCCGAGCGATGCGGCCACAATCGAAAGGCACCCGCCGCAGAGCACTCCGCCGGCCGTACCCATGACGAGCGGCTTGACCGATGAGTCCGGGCCGAACTCGAGCGAGCACGGCTCTCCGCAGACGGCGGCGCGCCACGAATCGAGGTGGACGCCGTCCTCCTGTGCAAAGCCCCTCGCCGCCATTGGACCGTGAAACACCACTTGCCCGAGATCCGCCAGCCACGCCAGCAACCATGTGGCGTCGCTGTAGCCGACAAAAATCTTCGGATTGGCGCGAATCAACTCCGCGTCAAGGTGCGGCAGCAGATAGTTGCAGCCGTAGCCGCCACGGGCGCACAGAACCGCGCGAACTTCCGGACGCGCGAACATCTCATGCAATTCGTGCACGCGCCGCTGCACCGTGCCCGCGAAGTAGAGATCCTGGTCGAAGATGGATGGCAGGTAAAAAGGCTTGTAGCCGAGTTCGCGCAGACGCCGGCAACCGGCATCGATCGCCTCTCGCTCGACCGCACTCGAAGGCGCGACGATGCCAATGGTGTCGCCGGCATGGAGGGCGGGAGGTTTTACCGCTGGATTGTGCTGCTCGGTGATCATGGACGTTAATGTTAAACGAAAATGTTAAACGAAAAACTCGCCGCGACAGACCAGCCGCGCCGGACCCGAGAGATACAGCTCGCGGCTCCCGTTGCTGCGCGGGCCGTTCCACTCAACAACCTGGCTTCCCCCGGGCGCGTGCACTTGCAACCGGCTCTCCAGATGCTTGACGGCAATGGCCGCGGCGGCGGAGGCGGAGGAGCCGGTGCCGGAGGACTTGGTTTCGCCAACCCCGCGCTCGAAGATGCGAATCGCAATCTCGCTTGCCGAACGGACCTGCACGAACTCCACGTTCACGCCCTCCGGAAAGTGCTCGGAGTGAGACTGAATCTCGGCGGCAATCTTCTGCCAGTCGCGCGGGAACTCGTCCACGAAGATCAGGAACTGCGGATTGCCCATGACAACCGGAACTCCGCTGACGGTCCTTCCCTGCACCGGAATGGAAATCACCTCGCCAACCTGCGGGCAGCCCATCGCCGTGCGAAACATGAACTCGCGTCCGTTTCGAGCAATCAGCTCGCAGCTCTTCACCCCGTCATCGGTGGCAATGCGCACCGCTTCGGCCTTGCGCACCGCTGTCCCGCTCGCAGGGGTCCCCGGCACGCGTTGTAGTTGCGCGTGCTGGGGCGGAGCCGGCAAGTGCTGGGCGGCGTACCAGGCCGCCACGCAGCGCGTGCCGTTTCCGGAGAGCTCGGCGTGCGACCCGTCGGCGTTGATGAGACTTATCCGAAGGTCAAAATCTTTTTCGCCCGCGGCCGGGTAGACCCACTCGACGCCGTCGGCGCCGACTCCGTCATGACGATCGCAGATCACTCGGGTGAACTCCTCGATCGGGGCTGGAGCGAACTTGCCCTCTATAATCAAGAAGTCATTGCCGCAGGCGGAAGCCTTCCAGAAAGGGATACCGTTTGTTTCCATTCTTCCTGCTTTCACCAACATCCTAGCGTAGTGTCCCGGAAGCTCGTGCAATAAATATTTTGGGGGTTCATTCTGAGCAGAAGCGAAGTTGAGGCGTTAGCCTCGAAATCGGTCTCTACGATGTCATTCTGAGCGAAGCGAAGAATCCCATCACGGCTTGGGGCTGAGGCGCAGTCGAGGGATTTCATCAAAGAGCCCAGAGCGGCGTGGCGCGGGGGCGCTTTCCGGGGATGCTTCGCTTCGCTCAGCATGACATTCCCAAGCTGTGTTTAGTTATGCCAAATTTTTCTGGGCGACATCCTAGCATCTGCCTCGTTTTGGGATCGCCCACCGGGGTCCCCGGCGACTGCCGCTTTGCCGTTGCTGGAGTGGAGTTCGATGCTATCTTGGTGGTGGCTGGTGACAGCCAGGCCGACCTACGTCAAAACTGAACGGCTGGAAATCATTTTCATGGACGTCCTCAAGCAGCTATTTGAGCAGCATTTCCACTCACCGGTCGAGCGGGTGCAGCCGCTACAGGGCCAGCTCGGCGGTTCGGGACGCAAGATCGTCCGGCTTGGCGGCGAGAAACTCAGTGCGATTGGCGTGCTGTATGACGTGCGCGAAGAAAACGTCGCTTTCCTTGAATTCTCCAGGCATTTTCGGCGGCACGGGCTGCCGGTGCCGGAAATCTATGCCGAAGACTTGAGCCGCGGCGCTTATCTCGAAGAAGACCTGGGCGACACCACTCTTTTTGAGTTTCTCTCCCAGCATCGCAGCGGCGGGGAAATTGCTCCTCAGGCGGTAGAAGCATATCGCAAAGTTGTGGCCGTGCTGCCGCGCTTTCAGATCGAAGCCGGCCGCGACCTGAACTACAGCGTGTGCTATCCGCGCGCCAGCTTCGACGGCCAATCCATCGCCTGGGATCTGAATTATTTCAAATACTATTTTCTCAGGCTCGCCGGCATTGCCTTCAATGAACAAGCGCTGGAAGACGATTTCGGCTGCTTGACGAAGTTCTTATTAAGCGCCGGCCGCGATTATTTTCTCTATCGTGATTTCCAATCGCGCAACGTCATGCTGCGCGATGGCCAGCCATCTTTTGTGGATTATCAAGGCGGCCGCAAGGGCGCGCTGCAATATGACATCGCTTCTCTCTTATACGACGCCAAGGCCGATCTGCCGCCGGAGTTGCGCCGGCAATTACTCGACTGCTATCTCGACAGGCTTGCCGCTTTCGTTCAGTTTGAGCGCAAGGCGTTTATGCGGCACTACTATGCCTACGTTTATGTCCGCATCATGCAGGCGTTGGGCGCTTATGGCTTTCGCGGTTTTTATGAGCGCAAAGCTCTGTTTCTGCAAAGCGTGCCCTATGCGCTGAAGAACGTGCGCTGGCTGCTGCACAACGTCGAGTTGCCCATCGCGCTGCCGGCGCTGATGGACGCGTTCAAGAGCATGGTGGCCTCGGAGAAGCTGCTGGCCATAGCTTCGGAACCGCGAAATCTGACCGTGCGAATTTTCAGTTTTTCATTTCACCGCGGCTTGCCGAATGACGAAACCGGACATGGTGGCGGATTCGTTTTCGATGCCCGCGGTCTGCCGAATCCCGGGCGCGAAGATCGCTTCAAAACTCTCACCGGCAAAGACGCTCCGGTGGTCGAATATCTCACTCAGCAGGAGAGCGTGCATCGCTTTCTCGCCAGCGTCATGTCGCTGGTGGAAGCCAGCGTGAACGATTACCAGCGGCGCGGCTTCAAGAACTTAATGGTGTCATTCGGCTGCACCGGCGGACAGCATCGCTCGGTGTACCTGGCGGAGCAATTGGCAAACCACCTGCGTGACGCGAATGGGGTCGAGGTGGTCGTGCGGCATCTTGCATTGGAGAATCCGGGCAGATGAAAGCGATGATTCTGGCCGCCGGATTGGGTACGCGATTGCGGCCGCTCACCGACGACCGCCCCAAGGCGCTGGTGGAGGTCGCCGGCCGCACCATGTTGGAGATCGCGCTCTCCCGCCTGCGCGCCTGCGGGGTTCGCGAGGTGATCATTAACGTGCATCACTTTGCCGGAATGATTCTCGATTTCCTGAAGGCAAACGATAACTTCGGCCTGCGGATCGAAGTCTCTCGCGAGCAGGTCTTGCTCGACACCGGCGGCGGCCTGAAGCAAGCCGCCTGGTTTTTTCTCGAGGATTCCGAGCGTCTTGATGAACCGTTCATTTTGCACAATGTCGATGTCATCAGCACAATCGATCTTCGGCGCATGGTGCAATTTCATGTCGATCAGCAAGCTCTCGCCACCCTGGCGGTGCAGGAGCGCGAGACTTCCCGATACTTGCTCTTCAACGAACAGCTTCAGCTCTGTGGCCGGCGATCCGGCCCCGATGAGAAACCTGAAATCGTTCGATCTTCACCGCAGTTGCAGGCGCGGGCATTTTCCGGCATCCACGTTGTTTCTCCTCGCCTGCTGGCGAAGATGACGGAAGAAGGCGCCTTCTCCATCATCACCTCCTATCTGCACCTCGCTGCCCACGGAGAAAAAATTGTCTCCTTTGGCGCCGATGAATATTATTGGCGCGATCTCGGCACGCCGGACAGCCTAAGGCAAGCGGCTCAGGAAATACTGACCTTGAAATCGGTCTAGTGTGGCGTCCTGGAAATACTTCGCATAATTAGAAAACCTCGTGAGTGTCATCCTGAGCGAACCGGGGTCCCCGGACGGTGCCCCACATCTGCCGCAGTTAGCAGATGTGGGACGTGGGCACCAGTCGAACTACCCCACGTTAGCCAAATGCGGGCGAACGTGGGGCACCAAGCCGAATGATTCATCAATAAAACCCAGAACGGCGCGGAATCGGACAGTGTCTTGGGATGCTTCGCTGCGCTCAGCATGACTCTAGGACACCGCCCTCGGCCACTGCGATACACCTTTCCTGGCTGGTCGCTGCCCCAAATCTCCGGACAAAAACAACAGCCACGGCGCAGGCCGTGGCTGTTTCCTGACTACTGAATTACCGCCTCGAAGAGAATTAACGGGGGCCGCCGCGACCTCCGCCGCCGCCCGGACGCCGCCCACGGCGCGGCGGACGCCGGCGATTACGGTCAGCGTCCCCGCCTGCGGGTCCGCCTGCGCGCTGTGGCGCGGGAGAAGCAACGCCGTCGCGGTTGAAGTTAGGCTCGTCTCCGGCGTCATCGGCCTCCTCATGACCGCCTTCAAAGGTGATGGTACCGGCCGCCTCGACTGCCGGCACTTCGGATTCGACACTGCCCTCGACACCGCCGGTGGTCTGGGGAGCCATCTTTGCCCGCTGTTCCTTCAAAATGGCTTTGCGCGATAGACGGATGCGGTTGCCTTCCACCGCCAGCACCTTGACCAGCACCTGGTCGCCTTCCTTCAATTCGTCTCGGATGTCCTTGATGCGGTGCTCGGCAACTTCAGAAATGTGCAGCAAGCCGTCGGTACCGGGAAAGATTTCCACGAAAGCGCCGAAGTCGGCCAAGCGCGAGACCTTGCCGAGATATGTCTTGCCCACCTCGGCCGTCGCCGTGATCTCGCCGATCATTTGCAGCGCTCTGGTAGCGGCTGAGCCATCGCTCGAAGAGACCAGCACCTTGCCGGAGTCGTCGACGTCGATCTTGACGCCGGTTGCCTCGACAATACCGCGGATGACCTTGCCGCCTGGGCCGATGAGGTCGCGAATCTTGTCCGTCGGGATCTGCAGGGTGTAGAAGCGCGGGGCGTATTCGGAAACCTTGGTGCGCGCTTCGCTGAGCACCGCGTTCATCTTGTCGAGGATGAACAGACGGCCGCGCTTGGCCTGTTGCAGCGCCTCGCGCATGATCTGGGGCGTGATTCCCTGAATCTTGATATCCATCTGCAGCGCGGTGATGCCTTCACTCGTGCCGGTCACCTTGAAGTCCATGTCGCCATAGTGGTCTTCGGCGCCGGCGATATCGGTGAGAATCGCGTACTGATCGCCTTCCTTCACCAATCCCATGGCAACCCCGGCGACGGGAGCGCGCAGCGGAATGCCGGCATCCATCATGCTGAGCGAGCCACCGCAAACTGACGCCATCGAGGACGAACCGTTCGACTCGAGAATATCGGCGACGACGCGCATGGCGTACGGAAAATCTTCTTCGGAAGGCAGCACCGCCAACAGCGCGCGCTCGGCCAGTGCTCCGTGGCCGATCTCGCGGCGGCCGGCACCGCGCATGAATGAGACCTCCGCCACCGAAAACGGCGGGAAGTTGTAGTGCAGCATGAAGCGCTTCTTGGCTTCGCCTTCGAAGCGTTCGAGTCGCTGCATGTCTTCGCCGGTGCCAAGCGTCGTCGTCACCAGCGCCTGCGTCTCGCCACGCGTGAAGATCGCCGATCCGTGAGTACGCGGCAGTACGCCGGTCTCAATCCAGATATCGCGAATCTGGTCGAAGGCGCGCCCGTCCGGACGGCGTCTTTCGTGCGTAACCTGCTCGCGGAAGATGCGCTCGCGCAAAAGCTCAAAGTATTTGGAAAGCTTGCCGCGTTCGGTGGCGTCTTCCTCTGGAATGGCCGCCACCAATTCCGCCAGCAGAGCATCGACCTTCTCATAGCTCTCGAGTTTCGGGTGCCTCTGAGTATCCAGGGCTTCCGCCAGGCGCTCGCCGATCCTGGCGCGCAGAGCCGACAGATAAGACTCATCGATCTCGACCGGCGCGACCGGCCGCTTCGGCTTGCCCGCGCGCTGTGCCAGCTCGGAGATGACGGCGCAGATCTTCTTGATCTCGCCGTGCCCGAATTCGATGGCGTCAACTACCCGATCTTCCTGGACTTCGTTGGCCCCAGCCTCGATCATGACGATGCCCTGGGCCGTGCCAACCACCATCAGATTCAGCTTGCTTTCGCGGATTTCGCTGTAGGTTGGATTGATGACAAACTTGTCGTCCAACAGGCCGACACGCACGGCTCCGACAGGTCCGTGGAAGGGAATGTCGGAAACCGCCAGTGCGGCGGATGCGCCATTGATGGCGGCAACATCGGGATCGTTCTCGGAATCGGCTGAGAGTACGAGGGCGATCACCTGGGTATCATTACGGAAAGCTTCGGGAAAGAGCGGTCGAATGGGACGGTCGATCTGGCGGCTGACCAGGGTTTCACGTTCGCTGGAGCGGCCTTCGCGTTTGATAAAACCTCCGGGGATTCTGCCCCCGGCGTAGGTATATTCGCGGTAATCGACAGTCAGCGGGAAAAAGTCTCCCCCACCCGGCCGGGGATACGAGTTGGCGCAAGCGGTAGCGAGCACCACATTCTCGCCGGTGCGCACCACGACGGAGCCGTGTGCCTGCTTTGCCAATTTTCCGGTTTCAAAACTGATGGACTTGCCGTCGACGAGGTTGACGGTGGCTTCTTGCTTCATTTCGTTCCTTCCATTCAGGACGCATCCGAATCGTTAGACCGCGCCGCACACGGACAAAACCAAAAGGAGGGTGCCACCAGGCAGCTCGAACGGTGGTTCATCGGAATCTGGTTTCCGCCGGCATGGGCGCCGCCGAATCGGGTACGCTAGAGGTCAGCAATAGTCTGGTTGGAGGAGCCATGGCATGCAGCCAAGCATCTGCCGGTAACGACATTGCCTGGCTCTCCGGACTCTACTTTCCCCTTGAGTCCTTAATCGGCCAAATGCAGTAATGCCGGAGCGTTCGCCCCGGCAACAGTGACATCCTACTTGCGGATGCCCAGCCTTTGAATGACTGCCTTGTATCGCTCGGTATCGTATTTCTTGAGATAATCCAGCAAGCTGCGACGCTTGCTGACCATCATCAGGAGGCCGCGACGCGAGGCGTGGTCTTTCTTATGGGTCCGGAAGTGGTCGGTGAGCTGAGTGATGCGTTCGCTCAACAACGCGATCTGCACTTCAGGACTGCCGGTGTCTTTGGCGTGGCTGCGATACTGCGTAATGATGTTGGTCTTATGCTCTCGGGCTAACAAAACGAACGCGCTCCTGCTCTCTTTATAATCAATCCTGTACGCATCGAGGGTAACACGCGCCCCGCGAAAGTGTAAAGTTGAGGCGGATACGGCGGTGAGGCAGTTTGAATTTGCACAGGGATGACCACTTGCCGGGTGCCCCATTCAAGCGAAGCTTGGGTGGGGCTTTCGTTCGTCATCACTCGAACTCGGGAGGCCGTTATCTTTTTCGGGAGGCCGTTATCTTTTGAGGGGACTCGAGCGATTTCAGTGCGGTTGTGAATAGGCACTACGGAACGTCAACTGCCCCGCCCTAGCTTCGCTAGAACGGGGCACCCGGGGACCACAGTCGCAATCCTGTTTGAAGCGAGAAGCGCATGGCCGAAGCGGACGTGCTGGTCATAGGAGCCGGGCCAAACGGTCTGAGTGCCGCCATTGCGGCAGCTCGCGCCGGATGCAGCGTCCTGGTTCTGGAGGCCCAGCCAACGGCGGGCGGCGCGGCGCGCACGCAGCAGCTCACGCTGCCGGAGTTCCTGCACGATTTCGGCTCCGCCGTGCATCCTTTGGCGGCGCTCTCGCCATTCTTTCGCAGTTTGCCGCTTGAGCAGTTTGGCTTAACGTGGGTTGAACCCGAGATCCCTCTCGCTCATCCGCTGCCGGACGGAACTGCGGCCATCATGCTGCGGTCGATGGCGGAAACCGCCGAGCGCATGGGCACGGACGGCGACAGTTATGCGCGGCACATGCGCGCGCTGGTGGAAGGATTCGCCTGGTTGGCCGAGGAGTTGCCACACGGGCGCCTGCCGCGCCATCCAGCGTCGGTTTTGCGCTGGGCTGCGGCTTCGCTTCTGCCCTCCTCGACGATTGCTCGCCGCTGGTTTGTTTCGCCGGGCGCCCGGGCGCTGATCGCAGGTCTGGCCGCGCACTCCGCGCTCCCGCTCAATGTGCGAGGCACGGGTGCCATTGCTCTCGCCTTGGCGGCCGCGGCGCACCTGGTGGGGTGGCCACTCCCTCGCGGCGGCGCGCAGCAGATCACGGCTGCTCTGCTGGCTTGTCTGCGTTCGCTCGGCGGACAGGTGCAAACCAACTGCACGGTACGCTCGCTTGCTGACTTGCCTCCGGCGAGGATGGTGTTTTGGGACCTCACGCCAAGGCAACTGTTAAGCATTCTCGGAGACGCCATCCCAGGCTCGTACCGGCGGGCCCTCGCGCGCTTCCGCTATGGGCCTGGAGCCTGCAAAGTAGATTGGGCGCTGGCGGGGCCGATCCCATGGCTCGCGTCCGATTGCAGCAGAGCGGGCACGGTCCACCTGGGTGGGACTTTCGAGGAAATTGCGCGCAACGAAGCCGAGGTGTGGAACGGAATGCTTCCCCGCAAACCATATGTGCTGCTGTCGCAGCCCAGTCTTTTCGATCCCACGCGCGCTCCTCTGGGACGCCACACGGCCTGGGCATATTGTCACGTTCCCAACGGATGCTCGGCTTCCATGGCCGATGCGATAGAAGCGCAGGTTGAGCGCTTCGCTCCGGGCTTCCGCGAGTTGATTCTGGCGCGCAGTGTGCTCACCGCTCCAGAACTGGAAGCGCGTGATGCCAATCTTATCGGCGGCGACGTTAGCGGCGGCGTACACGACCTCAGGCAGATGCTGTTCCGTCCGACGGCCCGCTTGCACTCGATGCCGCTGGCCGGCCACTACATCTGCTCTTCGTCCACGCCGCCCGGAGGGGGAGTCCACGGGATGTGCGGCTACCTGGCGGCCAAGCGCGCTCTGGGATCGAAGGTGACGCTGCGGCGGTGAACCGTGCCCTCTGGCGAGTTACCAGCTTTCGGCGTACGATTTGACACTGGAGATCGGGATCAACCTGGAGTGTCTTGACCTCCGGTTGCGAGGGACTTAGATGAGAGAGAACAAGCTGCGGACGATCTGGAAGCAGGGCGGTTGCGTAGTCAACGGTTGGCTCGCCGTGCCGAGTTCATTCTGCGCGGAAGTGATGGCGCACACGGGATGGGATTCGTTGTGCATCGATATCCAACATGGCATGGTGGATTTTCAGACGGCGATTTCGATGATGCAGGCTATTTCCACAACCAGTGTCACGCCCATTGTTCGCGTGCCGTGGAATGAGCCCGGCATCATCATGAAGTGTCTTGACGCCGGCGCCTATGGAGTCATTTGCCCCATGATCAATACTCGCGCGGACGCCGAGCGCCTGGTCGGAACCTGCCGTTATCCACCGGCCGGTTTTCGCAGTTGCGGCCCGACCCGGGCCGCGCTCTACGGAGGCAGCGACTACCAGGCGAAGGCCAACGAAACCGTCGTGGCCTTTGCCATGATCGAAACCGCCGAGGCCCTCGCCAATGTCGACAGCATTCTCAGCACGCCTGGGCTCGACGCCATATTTATCGGGCCGAACGACCTGGCGATTTCAATGGGCTTGGCCAACAGCCTCGATCCAACGGAATCGAAGGTGGTGGCGGCAATCGAACAGATTCTGGCCGCGTGCAAACGCCACGGAGTCAAGGCGGGAGTGCACACCGGTAGCGCCGCCAATGCCAAGGCCATGATTGCCAAGGGCTTTGATTTTGTCACGATCCTCAGCGAAGCCCGCATCCTGGCGCAGGCGGCAACGGCGCTGGTTGCCGACGTTAAGGCCGCCGCCGCGGCAGCGGTTGCGAAGTAGTTCCAGACCGGATTCGCGGAAGGTGCACCGGCCGAACGCTGTTTCGCCAAATCGAAAAGCCCTGCGGAACCGCAGGGCTTTTTCTCGTTCAGCGACGATGATGCTTATCCTTTGCGCGAAGTGTTCAGTTCACCTGTGGGGGAAAGACATCGCTTGTCCGGTGATCCTCGGTTGCCGACAACCGCACCGTGAGGACGTTTCCGGCGACTTCAATTTTTGGATTCATGGTGCGGGCGCAGTGGCCACACAGCCAGATGTACTCGGTCTTGCGCTCATTGCCACCCGAATTGCTGCCGATATCAATGTCTATGCGAAACAGCTTGCCTTCATCGGGACCACGAATAGCAGAACACGCCTTATTAACGCATTTACCGGACATAAGGACCCTTGTTCAAAATAGCCGCCTTGACTTGCCAGCAACTGTTGAGAAACTCCCGCATTAAGAGGGTGCGCTGGTCGTTCTTGGCACGTCCACGGACCGCAGAAATTCATTGTTGACTAATCATGCACCACCGGACGAGAAGCGTCTATGCAAAACGAAGCGGATCTGAAGAATAATAATGACGCGGAAGCGCTCGACACAAACCATCGATCCGTGCGCGCGGCACTTAGTACTCAACGCGCATCGCGCAATCGCCGGGAGCCATCTTCTCATGTTATCGACCGGGCACCGCCCATGAAGAACTGCGCCGGTAAGGATTATCAGCGACTGGCGAGTCGAGGTAAACTCAGGTGAAATTACTTAGCGGTATACTAACGGAGAACTTCTGGGAACCACCCGGAGTCAACGGCTTGGAGCAATGTCACACGCCGGATCACAATTTGGATATCTATGGCTAAATATCTCGTAACCGGCGCGGCTGGTTTTATCGGACGGTCGATTGCCGCTGAGCTTCTCGCCAGCGGCGAGAGCGTCCGCGGAATCGATAATCTCTCGACCGGCAAACGGGAGAATCTCGCCGGCCTGGAAGCGATGGATTTTATCGAGGCGGACCTCAATGACGCCGACGCCTGCGCCACGGCATGCCACGGCGTGGAAGTTGTGTTTCACGAGGCGGCGATTCCTTCCGTGCCGCGTTCGGTGGTCGATCCCATCTCGACAAACGACGCCAATGTTTCCGCCACTCTGCAACTGCTGGTCGCCGCCCGCGATGCGAAGGTGCGCCGGATCGTGTACGCCGGATCATCCGCCGCCTATGGCGACGCGCCGAGTTTGCCCAAGCATGAAGAAATGCTTCCCAACCCGATCTCGCCGTACGCGGTCTCCAAGCTCGCCGGCGAGTACTACATGAAATCGTTTTACCGGGTTTATGGATTGGAAACCGTAACCCTTCGATACTTCAATGTTTTCGGCCCGTATCAGGATCCATCTTCGCATTACAGTGGAGTGCTCGCGAAGTTCAGCCTGCAGATGCTGGCCGGCGAGCAGCCCACAATTTTTGGAGACGGCGAGCAGAGCCGGGACTTCACGTTTATCCAGAATGTCGTGCGCGGCAACCTGCTGGCGGCCCATGCGCCCGCCCGCCAAGTCGCCGGTGAAGTATTCAATGTCGCTACCGCGACGCGAATCACACTGAATGAAACTGTTAAGATATTGCGCGAGCTGACCGGTTACCGGGGAGAGGTGACGTATGCGCCCGAGCGATCCGGGGACATCAAACATTCGCTGGCCGATATCAATCTAGCGCGGAAACATCTTGGCTATGAGATGCAAGTGGACTTCCAAGAGGGCTTGCGCCGCACGGTGGAGTGGTACAAGAGCACCATGAAGACGGAGTTGCTCGCCCACTCCTGATTTCAGATTCAATCAGATCCCACTTGTTCCCCGATGGAGAACGCCACTTGAACACATTCGCCACCATCCAGAGCGCACTGAAAAGCAAGTTTGAAGAACGTACCGCCCACATTGGCATCGTGGGCATGGGGTATGTCGGGCTGCCCCTGGCCTTGCTGTTCAGTGAGGAGCGTTTCCCGGTAACCGGGTTCGATATCGACGAGCAAAAAGTGGCCGTGCTCAACTCGGGCAATTCCTATATCGTGCGCATCCTGCCTGAAGAAATTCAAAGCGCGCAAGAATTCGGATTCCGCGCCACCAGCGATTACAGCCACATAAACCGGATGGACGCCGTCATTATTTGCGTTCCTACCCCGCTGAACGAGTACCACGAACCCGATTTGAGCTACATTACGAGCACGATCGAGGCGATTGCGCCACGCCTGCGCGAAGGCCAGTTGATTGTGCTGGAAAGCACAACCTACCCGGGAACCACCGATGAAGTTGTCATTCCCTTGTTGGAAAAAGGCAACCCGGCGGGTTTGAAAGTCAGCCGCCCGGGCTCACCGGGAAGTTTTTATGTCGCGTTCTCTCCCGAGCGCGAAGATCCCGGCAACACCACGGTTGCGCGCCGCGACATTCCGAAGGTCGTCGGGGGAGCAGAACCCGCGGCGACGGAACTTGCCTGCACCTTGTACGGAACCATCTTCAACCGCACCGTACCGCTCTCCAGCCCGGCAGCAGCGGAGCTGACCAAGCTTCTGGAAAATATCTACCGCTGCGTAAACATCGCGCTGGTCAACGAGATGAAGCAGCTTTGCCATCGCATGGGCATCGACATTTTCGAGGTCATTGAGGCGGCTAAAACCAAGCCATTCGGATTCCAGGCTTTCTACCCGGGCCCGGGATTGGGCGGACACTGCATTCCAATCGACCCGTTCTACTTGTCGTGGAAGGCAAAGCAGTTTGACTTCCGCACCAAGTTCATCGAACTGGCCGGCGAAGTGAACATTGGCATGCCCTATTACGTGGTGGAGGCGACCGCCGGCGCCCTCAATGAGCGGCGCAAACCGCTGAAGGGATCCAAGATTCTGGTTCTCGGGCTGGCGTACAAGAAAGATATCGACGATCTGCGCGAGTCGCCTTCGCTCACTATCATCGAGCTGCTGCAAAAACAGGGCGCGCAGGTTTTTTACAACGATCCTTATTTTCCCCGCGTGGGCCGCGGACGGCATTACAACCTCAACATGACCTGCACTCCGCTCGACAGCCTCGAACAATATGACTGCGTCATGATCGTTACCGACCATTCCGATTACGACTACCAGCGTATTGTTAGGGAATCGAAGCTCGTGGTCGACACCCGCAATGCCACCAAGGGAATTACGGCACCCAATATTGTGCGCTGCTAGAGCAGTTCCAAGGTTGACGTACCCAGTACTAGCACCGCCGGGCTGGATATCACTCCAGCAAACGCCAAACGTTTGCCGGGGACCCCGTACGCCCGGCTCCTTTGCCGGGTATACCTTCCGCGAATCTGGTCTAGACCAGCACTCTGGGCACGACCGCACGACCCTATCGCCTGAGATTGCGGCAGACGTAATTCAATCGGTGTGTCGCTCAATTACTTTGAAGAAACGATGGCCGCAGGCACGGCAGCGAAACGGGTATCGCCGCCCGAATCGAGAGCGGAGCTTCTCCAGGAGGTTCTTTCTGTGCGAACGGAACGCTCTTGTCTTGCCGCATTGCGGGCACATCGAGCCTTCCTTTGCCGAATATTGCTTTTTTTTGCCTCCGTCGCTCACGGTTTCCTCGCGGAGTAAGAATGCCGGGCTGTGCATGATGAAAGTATGGAGTATTTGCCTGATATCATCGCGTGTAAATTCACTCCGGGGAAGGCCACCTTTGCAGATTGGGACCCATTCCGATATGGAACGTGCACACTCTCCTTGCACATATCGGACCCTGCATAATACCAGACCCGTGCGGCTTCAATAGAGAGGCGCTTCGCCGGGCGGCCTGGTTTTCCAGCGCCGGTGAACCCAAAGCCACTGATCGGGGTAGCGCCTTACGAAGCTCTCTATCACCTTTGTATACATTGCCGTGTTGGCGACGGCGTCGGCCTCGTCATCGCCCGTGCGAATCGTTTCCAGCGCCGGTTCAAAACGGATTCGATACTTTTGCAGTGAGTCATCCCAAATCGTGAACGCGGGAACCACGGCGGCTCCGGTGCGCAGGGCAACGCGGGCGATACCCACGGCGGTGCAGGCCAAATGGCCAAAGAAATCGACAAACACACCCTGCGGCGGCGTCATGTTCGTATCCATCAGGATGCCGACCGTGTCGCCGCGACGCAATGCGCTCAGCAGGCCGCGCGCAAATTCGTTCTTATCGATGCTGCCGTTGCCATGGAGCGTGCGGTAACGCCTGACCAGACGATTGAGATAGCGGTTGTCGAGATCGCGAACCACGACTTGAAGCGTGTTGCCATGGACAGAGTGAACGAACGAGCCCACTTCCCAGCCACCGAGGTGAGCCGTGAGAAATAGCACCCCTTTGTCGTTCTCGCGCGCCGCCGCAAAATTTTCGAATCCGTCATAGACCGCGATTTGCGAAACGTTTTCCGTCGAATAGCACGGAAACTTGGGAAACTCCGCGAGCAACCTCCCAAGGGAAAGAAAGACACCGCGCAGTATCCCGAGCCGTTCACGCTCGGGCATCTCCGGGAACGCCAGTCCAAGGTTCCGTAATCCAACGCGCCGCAGGCGTGGATAGAAGTGAAAAAAACCGAGGCCGATGGCCATTCCAACCCGGCGCGCCGCCCCGCGCGGCAACACCCGCAGGAGCCCCAACAGACACCATACTGGTAGGAATTCCAAAAGCTCTAACATTGGCGAGAAGACTGACGGTAGCATCCGAGAAAAAGCGTGTCAAACCCAGCGCCGGCGGATTCGACCGGGTTCGCGGAAGGTATGTCCCGGAAAAGAGCCGGGCGCTCGGGGTCCCCGGCAAATGCTTGGCGTTTGCTGGGGTGACGCTAACGCCCGGCGGAGATATCAGGCATACACTGACCCCCGGATTGCTCTCCTATGTGCGATACCAGACACTCGCGTCGAAACGAAAGTGGCGCAAGGCCAGATTCGCGGAAGGTATGACTCGTGAAGGAGCCGGGCGTTACGGGGTCCCCGGCAAACGTTTGGCGTTTGCTGGGGTGATATCCAGCCCGGCGGTGCTAGAAACTGTGCTAGACAGGAACACGCGCTGCATTGACATGCGTGGGCGCACGCGGCGCCAGGGAATTTTGCTTCGTTGTGCGGTGTATCACAACAGGGCGGTGACTCTAATCACCGCTCCTGGCGTCATCACCATCTACGATGAAAATGGCATTAGGGAAGCGGCCAGTCGCACCAAGCGGGTCGCACCATAACAGCATCAGCATTGGAGAAACATAAATGGCATACGTGATCACTGATTCCTGCGTGAAGGACCTGCTTTGTCTCGACTCCTGCCCGAGTGACGCCATTCATCCGCGTGGTGACGAACCTGCTTTCGAGGCTGCGACCCAGTTGTTCGTCAGTCCCGAGCTCTGCATGGACTGCGGCGCCTGCGTCGCGACCTGTCCGACAAATTCGATTTTCCCCCTCGAAGAACTGCCGGCCGAAAAGGCGGAGTTCGCCGAGAAGAACGCCGCGCACTACGCGTAATCGTTCTTCGTTTTCTCAAGCTTGGGCGTGAGGCGGAGCTGCTGCATATTGACTCCTCTCCATCCTCAACCGCCTCCGCCCTCGAGCTTTCCCGCCTGCGGAACATTCCGGGCCTCGCGTCGGGCATCTGGTGTGGTGTCCCAGAAATACCTCGCATAACCAAACACACCTTGTGAGTCTCATCATGAGCGAGCCGGGGTCCGCGGCTACGGCCGGACGGTGCCCCACATCTGCTGCAGTTGGCAGATGTGGGACTCTTGATTCACTGGGGCGAGGTTGCCCAGAAATACCTCGTAACTAAAAGTACCTTGTGAGTGTCCTGAGCGCAGCGAAGGATCTGCTTTTCTCGCACCTCAAAACAAAAGCAGATTCTTCGCTTCCCTTCGGGCGCTCAGAATGACACTCCTCGACATTGCTCGGCCCTCCGGTCGCCATGACATAGTGTTGGGAATTTGGATACACTGAGCGTGCAGCTCCGGCGCACCTGCACACCTCGGGCAGAGGAGCCATCTTGTGAACTATCCTGTCTGGCAATTGCCCTTCCCCGGCGGAATCCTGATAGCTCTGGTGGCTGTCACTCACGTCTTTGTTTCGCATTTTGCCATTGGCGGCGGCGCCTTCCTGGTGCTCACCGAACGCCGGGCCTACCGCGAGAACGATCCCTCTTTGCTCGCCTATGTGCGCAAGCACTCACGATTTTTTGCCCTGCTCACGCTGGTTTTCGGCGCGCTCACCGGCGTTGGCATCTGGTTCACCATCGGGCTGGTCAGTCCCGAAGCCACGTCATCGCTCATCCATACTTTCGTCTGGGGATGGGCGATCGAATGGGTCTTCTTTTTCGTCGAAATCATTTCGGCGATTATTTATGCCAAGTCCTGGGACAAGCTGCCCGCGCGCGAGCATCTGATCGTCGGCTGGATTTACCTGGTGGCCGCCTGGCTCAGCCTGGTGGTCATCAACGGCATCATCACGTTCATGCTGACGCCGGGAACCTGGTTGCAGACGAAACGATTCGCCGATGGCTTTTTCAATCCCACGTACTTCCCTTCTCTGCTGTTGCGCACGGCGATCTGCATATTGCTGGCGGGGGCTTTCGGGCTGGTTACGGTTGGGCGGCGAAAGAGCGCCGAACGGGAGTCGGGGTCCCCGACAAGCCCGACGTTGGCTTGTGGGGGTGGAGAGCCGGGGTCCCCGACAAGCCCGATGTTGGCTTGTTGGGGTGGAAGGGACAAGATCGTCCGTTGGGCCGCGCAGTGGATAGTGTTGGGCGCCTTGTTGCTGCCGCCGTTGGCCGCCTGGTATTACCACTCGATACCGGAATTCTCCAGGGCTTATCTCGCCGGCAGGCTGCCGGTGGCGCAACATCTCGCACGCGGCGGCCTAGCCTTTGCCGCCCTGGCGATGCTTGGCGCCCTGGTGTTCGGCGTGTGGAAACCACGCTGGATGCGGCTGCCGCAGATTGTGATTCTGCTGGTGCTCGGCTTTGGCGTGATCGCGTCATTCGAGTACCTTCGCGAACTGGTGCGCAAGCCCTGGGCTATCAATGATTACATCTATGCGAACGATGTGCGGG